>WNFC01000071.1_pt1 | contig 89054 bp, 95 predicted proteins | sample 5400541 | NCBI WGS metagenome assembly WNFC01 (sample SAMN13153342, study PRJNA577476) | soil metagenome | isolation source: 120 cm saprolite under Douglas fir tree site 2 hole 2 replicate 1 | place: USA:California | collected 2015-04-18
CGGGCTCGGTGCGTGCCTTACTGCCAGTGCAGGTCGCTGGCGCCCGCGGCGGTCAGGGCTTGCTGGCGGGTGAGGTAGTCACGCCAGCGGGTGACCTTTCCGTCGCTGAGAGTGAAGACGTTGTAGATCTGGCCCACCGTGTCCAGATCGCCCAGCGTCCCGTTGAACCCGGGCCCGCGCAAGCCCACGATGACGTGCTGCCCGGCGTCGATGACCTCGACGGCCTCCACGGTGAGCGGCCCGGCCGCAAACCGGTTCCGGATGACGCCCATCGCCTGCTCCCGGCCATCACAGCGGAGGCCAGGCTCAAGGCCCTCCCACACCAGATCGGCGGCAAGGAACTCCGTGATGCGCTCTGGATCCTGGTCGCGCACAGCACCTACCAGCCCGCCCAGGATGATCTCGATGTTCCGCCCGGCCATTCGCCGCCTCCTGCCCAGCACACATCCCCGCCGCCATTATGCCACCGGGCCACGGCCGCATACTGCGCCCTGCTCAGCCCCGCGCCAGACAGCGCCCATGGCCGAAGGCCGACGGGACGCCGTGACATGGCGGCACGAGCCACGGCCCGGGACGACCCGCACGCCCACGCCGCGATGACGGTCGTTCGCCAACTGTCACCGAACGTGGCCGAGGCCTTCGCGGGGCAAGTTCGCATAACCGCCGATAGGCACGCTAGCCCTTCGGGCGGAACGGCCGTCCGTGCCGCACTCGGGTTAAATCTGCGCGGCAGGCCATTAAGCTGCCGCCATAACTGCTGCCGTCCGCCTGGGTGGCTGCCGGTTGACAGCCGCGAGCCGGCAGCCGCTGCGGTCTGCCGGCGTAGCCTGGAGTGTGACCCACGCCGGGGCCTTGTTCTGGGATCGGTTCTTCCGGGAGCTGCGCGAGTCGGGTCAGGATCTCGACTGGGCGGGGCGGTGGACGGGGCCGTTCCTGCTCCCGCTCCGGGAAGCCGGGGCGCGCACTGTCCTTGAGCTGGGGTGCGGAACAGGAAACGACGCGGCGCGGCTGGCTCGCGAGGGCTATTCAGTTACGGCGATCGATTTGTCGGCCGAGGCCATCAGGCAGGCGCGCGCCAGATTCGGCTCAAGCGTCAGGTTTCTCATCGCCGACATGTCCGTTCCGCTTCCCTTCCCGGAGGGTAGCTTCGATGCCGTGATGTCCAACGTCGCCTTGCACATGTTCCCGGACAGTGTGACCCGTGCGGTCTTCGCCGAGGTCGGGCGCGTGGTGCGGCCGGATGGCCTGTTCTTGTTTCACGTCAACGCGATCGGAGACCGTCCGCTGCGTGCTCGCTGGCGGCCGGTCGCGCGCGAGCTTGAGAAAGACTACGTGCTCGAGCAGTCCGGCCAGACGATGCACTTCTTCTCGGCGGCCTACCTGCGCGAGCTCCTCCGGGACTGGGGTGAGCTGCGCCTGGACCTGGTCACGATCGCGCACAGGGAAACCGGTGAGCCGTTCAAGCAGGTGTGGCGCGGCCGGGCGCAACGCTGAGCCGCTGCGGCGGAGTCCGCCGCGCACCGGCACCGCGACCGGCGCGGGACTGGCCCCGCAATCACGGGCGCTGCACGACCACCTCGCGGCGACCCGATCACCGCATCGCGCGGAGTGACGGGAAATCCTGGAACGAATGCGCTCCGAGCCGCCGATATGGCGCGTCGGCGGAGCCCGAGACGCCCTCGTCGTGGGCGTACAGAACGGGAGTTCTGTGCTGTAGCTCAGCCGCCGGGGACGCCGCCGCGGCCTTGCCGGTCCCTCGCCCGACCAGGCAGACGCGGCGGCAGGCCAGGGTAAACGACAAGTAAGACATTGGCCTTGCCGGTTCCGGCGGCTATGAGCACCTCGATGCCGTCCAGGATTCGGTCCAGGCCGAAGATGAACTCGTCGTCCGGTGCGTCCGCGGCGTCGAAGACCCCGGCCGCGATGAACTCGGTGAGCGCGGGGAACCGCTGCGGATCGGTGAGCTGCCTGAGCAGGCCGGCGTAGGAGGACATCCACGCGGACGGGTCCAGGCCGGAGCTCCGGATCGCGGACTCGACGTCGGCCTCGGTGGCGGCCACGTTCCTGACGTAGCCTGCCAGCAGCATGATCACCGACCCCTTCCGCGCCTCGGTCAGCCCGGTGTCCCGAAGGCAGGCCAGCGCGTCCTCGAACCAGGCGACCTCGCGCGGCATGACCGGCAGGCCGTTGACCGGAATGCGCACCACCCAGGGGTGACGGCGGGCGGCGGCGTGCATGGCCCAGGCCCAGCGGGACAGCCCAGCCCGCCAGCCCTCACCGGGTCCCGGCGATCCGGGGGAGTCGCCCCAAGCCGCGTCCACCATAAGCGCGAGCAGTTCCTCCTTGGCCGACACGTGGCGGTAGAGGGACATGGGAGCGGCGCCCAGCTCGGCGGCCACCCGTCCCATGGACACCGCGCCGAGGCCTTCGGCGTCGGCAACCCGCACCGCGGCGTCTACGATCCGCGCCAGGCTCAGGGCCGGCTTCGGCCCCTTGTGCGGCCGCTCGCGGATTCCCCAGGCCGCGGCGATGCTGTCGGGAATCCGCGCGCTGGCGGTCGCCCCGCCCCGGTCGGCGCTGGCGTCCGCGCCGCCTGAGCTTGCCATTTCCCTTCCTTCCTCGGCCGTGGTTGACAACATCCTAGTACTGCGTATAGCTTACGCGATAATGCGTATGACATGCGCAGAAACTAGCGCGAGGAGAACCATGAATACGAAGAGGCCTGCCTGGGCCAGCCAGATGAGCGATGAGCTGGTCATCGAGGAAAGCGGGCTGGTCAAGTCCTACCGCGAAGTGCGCGTGCTTTCCGGTGTCGACCTGCGGGTCCGGCGCGGCAGCGTGTTCGCGCTGCTCGGCCCGAACGGGGCGGGCAAGCCCGTTACTGAATTGTGACATTCATTGCTAGCGCGCCAGGCGAACTGTCGCTCACCTGGTCAGAGGCCATCTTCTCGGACGCGCCCACCGTCCTAGACATACTGCGTCTGCCAGAGGTCCGCGACGCGCTGCTGACTCGATGATCAGATAATCAGGAGCGGAGAATCCCGGCGAGTGCGGTGTTGACCGCGGCCTGGTCGAACGGCTCCGGTTCCTCCGGTCCGTCCTCGGACGGGTACTCTACCGGGGAGTCGCCGCCGAACGCGACGCACGCCGGATAGTCCTGGCCAGGTTCAAGCGTGATCATCTTCTGCCGGGTGATCTCGTGAACCCAGTCGGCACCGAAGTCGTACACGTACGTGATCTTCGACCCGGCCGAGGGAAACACGTCGCGGAGCCGGGCGTCCTCTTCGTCTTCGGTCTCTTCCAGCTCGTAGAGCGGGTCGCTGTAGCGGACGCCGCCCGCGTGGAACACGTGCAGGTGATCCCCGTCCCAGCCGAACAGGACCTGGATCGCCGCGTGCAGGTCGCCGAGCGCCGCTGTGAGCGGAAGCTGCACGCTGCGCCAGACCGGCGGCTTCGCGTACTTGAGCGCGACCTTCAGCTGGACGCCCTGCCGGATCGTGAGCGGCGCGCCCGACGTGACAAATGCCTCCACCGAACTGGCCACGTGCTCCGCCTCGGGATGGCCGCTCGCGCGCACCCCGGCGAGTCGTTTCGCGATGTCGTCGTCGCCGTCGATCGTGTCCCAGATGCAGCACAGGGCCTCGTCGGGCCCGGCCTCGTAGAGCGCCGCAGCGGCGGCCTCGGTGCCCACCCACTGCCAGTCCGCGCGCGCAGGCTCCGGCCCCTGCCCCATCGAGAACAGGAACACGCGGGCGTGCCGCGCCGTGTGCAGCCACCGGGCGTCGTCGCCCGCGATCTCGCGCCAGGCAGGCCACCCGTCTTCCCCGGTCATTTCCGCGAGTTCGAGCGCCACCACGCGCAGCCGGAACGGCATGTCCTCGGCGGCGGCCAGGATCTCCCGGACCGCGTCCGCGGGGTCGCGCGCGTCCAGCCAGCTATCGGCAAGGGTCTCCCGCTCGTCCGCGGGGAAGTTCGCTGCCCCCTCTATGAGCTCTTCGGCCGTCAGCCCCGCGTCGAGCGGAACTGGGAACACCTTCGCCAGGCGGCTTGCCGCCCACTCGCCCAGCGGCGTGACGGCAGGCGCCTTTGACGCAGTGGGTCTCGCCATGGTGATAATGCTGAAATCGGCGAGCAGCGCCGTCAGCCCCTCGATCCTCGGCATCCCGTGCGAGGAAAGTCCGGACAGCGCGCCGTGCACGTCGACATCGAGGTCACGGGAGTCGCAGATCTCGTCGGCTTCTTCGAGGACTTCCCGCAGCAGCCCGCGCCCGGCGGGCGCGGGCTCGTCCTGCAGCACTTTCAGCAACGCCAGAACGAGGACGAGGAAGCCCCTGCCCAAGTCCCGGTCCCCGCCCAAACCAGCCGAAACCGCGAAGAAGCCCTTCAGCCATGCTTCCAGCAGCCTCGTGCCGTCGTCCGGAGGCCAGTTCTTGAGCTCCGGCCCGCCGGATGCCTTACCGCCTTCCACGGTGAGCAGGCCCATGCCGATCGCGGCGCACCAGGCGACGTGGAGTTCCGGCAGGTCGGCCGCGCTCCGGACCGCCTGCGACGCCCTGACCCCGATGACCGCGACCGCGGCCGGCACGTCCTGCTTGCGCAGCACGCCTTTGGCGGTCAGGGTCCTCTTCCCGCCCCCGGCCCAGCCAGCCAATGGGGCCGCCCGCCGGAGCACAGCGGATTTGGCGGCCAGCGCGGCGAGGTTGGGAGTACCAGACGATGGCAGGCCTTCCGGAAGATTCACGCATGCACGCTACCCGGACACCGGGCGGCCTGCGCGGGTAACGCTCGCCGCGTACGCTTTCGCTCATGCCGGAACTGAGCGACGAGGAACTGGACGCGCTGGTCGAAGAGGCCACGGTCGATGCGTACGGCGATGACGAGCAACTGGGCGGCTTCGCCGTGATGATCGAGGACAACCTGGAGGTCCCCTTCGACACCACGGTCCTGGGGGTGGCGGTGACGGTCCAGAAAGTCATCCAGACGGAGTCCGGCATCGTCGCCGACTGCGTCCGCGACGGCCACCAGCAGGCGATCTCCGTCCTCGACCTGCCGCTGCCCGAGCCGCCGCCGAAAGGCGCACAGTGGATCGCCGCCTACCGGCACTGGGCGGGTGGCATGTGAGGGAGTACAGGGCGTGAAGATGTCCTGGGTCGAACTGGACCGGATCGTCTCGGAGGAGATTGTCCGCGACGACGATATCCGGCGCCGCGTAGCGGCAAGCGGCAGGCCGCTGCGGTCGCACGCCACGGGCATGAGCGACGACGACCTGCTCGCCAAGCTCTGTGGTCTCGGGGTGGACGCGGACCGCGAGAAGCTGGCGGGGCTATGCGACCGAGCGCTGTCCGCCGAAGAAGTCGTCAGCGAGCGGCTCCGGCTGCACGATTGGAACGCCGACTGGGCCTGGATCTGCCTGACCGAACTCTGGCAGCGCTGGTGGCCGGAGAAGGCATGCCTGGAACTCCTGGACGACAAGATCCAGGAAGGCTACGCTGCCGACCAGCGCAACGACTTCGTCGCCAGCGGCAGGATTTGGCTCGGTGCCTGGTCGGAGGTGCTGCGGATGTGCGATGCCACCGGCGCCAGGTCGATCAGGGAGTTCGACGACCGTTTCCCGATGACGCAGTCCCTGTTCAACTGGTGCCAGGACCTCGAAATGGCGCTGCAGAATGGCGGGGAACATGACCCGGAGCTGCGGACGGCACGGCTTGAAATGGCCGCGGAGTGGCTCCGGAGGTTCCCCGGTGAAGACGGGCTGATCACCGGGAACTTCCGCAGGGCGCTGGCCGACTCCTATTTCGAGACCGGGCATCAGCAGAAGGCGGACGAGTTGTACCAGTCGTGGCTGGACGACAATCCCGCCTGGGGATGGGGATGGATCGGCTGGGCTGACTGTTACACGCCCTACGGTCCCGGCAAGACACAGGACTACGCGCGGGCGGAAGAGATCCTGCGCCGTGGCTACGCTGTCACCAGCGTACGGGAAGCCGAGCACATCGCGGGACGGCTGGCGGACATCTGCGGCAGGAGCGGCCGTCCCGACGAGGCCAGGGAGTTCCGGCAGCAGGCGGAAAAGGACCAGCGGCGCGCCGGGCGGGCGACGGCCTGGGCGGCGCCGACCGTGCCGGCAGGCGAGCCGTGTGCCGCGAAGCAGTACCCGGCCGGGAAGACCGGACGGAACCAGCCGTGCCCCTGCGGAAGCGGGAAGAAGTTCAAGAAGTGCTGCGGTGCCCCTGCGTCGGCATGAGCGGACAGGTGCGACCTGCGCGCTTCGCTGGCCCGTCGCTCAACACTCCCCAGCCGCTGCTGGCCGCGGATGCGGCGTTCCCTGGGTCGGCCTCTGACTGACCGCGCCGGGCACCGTCCCCGAAGCCGACGAGGCGGCACTGGACCCGCTATTGTGACGGAATGTCACGTGAGCGCGGCAGGAGCGAACGGCAAGGGCGGAGCGGAAACAGGCGGGCCTGGGGTCCTCCGCCCAGCCCGTATGGATTGCCTGGAGCTGGCGAAGGCATCGCATATTTCGAGGACAACCAGGACGACGTGCGGTTGACCGTAACCGCCAAGCTTGTCGTTCGGGTCACCAGGCCGGAGATCCTCCGCCAATACGCCGCCGACGCGCAGCGCGCCGTGGCCGAGGTTCACAGTCCGGGCGACTTCGGAGAGTTCGCCTATCTCGCGGTTTCATCAGAGAGCCTGGACGAGATCGCCGAGGGGTCGGCCGGGCAGCTCAGGTTCCTGCTCAACGTCGGCGACCTGATCGGCGGTATCCGCGGCATCGCGATAGAGAAATCCGATCTGTCCGTCGAGGTGACGCCGCGCGAGACGGTCGAATTCATCCGGCAGCGGCATTCCGCCTGTGAATAACCAGCCAGCCAGCCAGGCAAGCGCTGCGCCGCCAGGCCGTACACCAGACGGCGGAGAGTGTTGCCCTCGGCGAGGGCTTCGGGAACCCAGGGACGGCTCGGGCTTGTGCGGCGATGCGCCGTATCCGAAGCATGATGGCGGCAGATGGCGTGCCCCTGCCTGGCCCTGCGGGAGTCGGCCGTCCGGCCCTACGATCGGGTGTCATGCCAGCGAACCGGATGAACCGTGACGAGTTTTACGCCGCGATAGCACGGCATGACGACGCGCGCCTCCGCAAGATCTTGTGGACCGTCTACTGGCGCGGGAACGCTCAGCTCCGCGAGCGCATCGAGGACGAGCTGCGCCCGCAGGATCAGCCGAAGGTAAAGCCGAAGAAGGAGCTACCAGACCCGGCCGGCGTCCTGGGCGAAGTGACGACCTTCGTCGAACTGGCCAAGGACGGCGCCTACATGGCGGGGGACCGCCGAGTGCACCACACCGAGCGGTCGAGGTGGCGGCATACGTTCCGCCGGCTGGCAGCCGACGCGCTGGCGGCCCTGACGGCCAGCGACCCCGTACCTGCACAACAGGCCGTCGCGAAGATTGTCGACCTGGCCTGCGATATGAAGAGATACGACTATTTCCACTCCGACGATCCGGTGGAGGCAGCGAAGTTCGTGGTATCGGAGGCCGTGGCCGCGCTGTGGGACTCGGTACTCCGGCACGGCGGTTTCGCGGCGCTCGCTGCCCGCGCGCCGGAGCAGCTCATCCGCTGGGAGGCAGATTACGGCTGGACCCGCCGGGGCTACGGTCAGGTGGCAGAAAAGGAGACGCTCCTGGCTGTTCCGCTTGCCCGGCTGCTTGCGACGCCAGACATGTGGCGGACGTTCGCCGAGTCCTACCTGGAGGCGCTGGAGGTGGCCGGACGCGCGGATCCCAAGCGGCCGCGCACCGTGTACGGAACTTTCGATGAGACCAGTTACCGGCGCAAGGAGCGAGCGGACGACCTCGCCGCGTGGCACGAAATGCTCCTCGACCGGTTCGCGGGCACTCCCGAGGACGAACTGCTGGACCGGCTCGTGGCCAGTCTGGCGCTCGCCGGACCGGAACTCATCTTCCTGCGCGCGAGGATCGCGGAGCGCCGTGGTGATGTTTCACAGGCCGCCACGCTCGTCGCCAAATGCCTCAAGGAGATGCCCGGCCGCCAGGCGTACCTGGACTTCGCCGTCGAGGTCGGCGCCGAACTGCCGTCCCGTGCCCGCGAGATAGCGGCCGAGCGCGCCCGGGCAGCCGAATACCTCCGGACAACCTGACGGTGATCGCGACCAAGTTCGGGCTGGTACCGGGCGACGGCTACGGCGGCTATGTCATCAGCAGTCGGCCACACTACGTGCGCCGGGCCTGCGGCGCCTCGCTGAAGCGGCTCGGCACCGACCACATCGACCCGTATTACCAACACCGGCTCGACGCGCGAAGGAACTAGCTGGGGTCAGGCGGCACATCGACTCCCGAATGCAGAATTTAAGCGGTTCTCGTGCTCGCTGCCTATGGTCTTCTTGCCGCGCTGCGTGATGACACTCCAGCAGTGCCTGATGTGGCCGGGTCCCTGCCGACGGCAAGAACAGAACGGCGTTGCTGTCAGCTCAGAGCATGCCCGGGACCTGGCAGGAGCGTGAATGCCTGCACGTGACAGGGCCTGATGACCGTGAAGTGCCGGTGGTCAAGCGTGGCGATCTCGGTCAGCCCAAGGCGCTCGGCGATGGCCGCCACGGCGGCATCGACGATGCCAAGCGGAAGATCAAGATAAGTCTCCACGAGTTCGGCCATGCGGCCGATGTCAGTGCCCTGGAGTTCGGCGACCTTGAACCCGTCACCGTCGAACGACCGGAGGAAGGTCACCTCAGCCTGCGGTCCCACCCGCGACTGCAGAAGGTACCCGATCTCGCCCAGGACCGGCGAGGGCACCAGCAGCGGGCCTTCCGCATGCCGCAGGAGGCGCAGGCATGCCTGATGGGCGTGATCCTTAACGTTGCCCGCAGCCAGCAGGACGCCGGTATCGCACAGCAGCACCTCAGCGGCCGAGTTCCGAGGCGAGGATCTCTTCCGCGCGTTCAGCCAGGTCCGGATCGGCCTCAAATGAGGCGAAGAAGGGCAGGTCTCTTTCCGGGCCGTGCTCTCCAGCCGTATGCGCGCGGATCAGTTCGAGAGCTGGCCGCAGTTCGGCCTCCGGTAGCAGGTCCACCAAATGGTGCAGCTCCTCACGCATCGCGCTCATGCATCCAGGGTAGGCCTGGCGGCCCCGATGGCCGACGCGCGCAATGCCACGGCCTGGCTGCCCCTCCCGTCAGTTTTCTGCCCAGCCAGACGGGCAGTAGCCATCCGCCTGTCGCCTACCGGATGGCACGGTTGTCGGTTTCCCCTGGTCAGGCCGCATAGGATGCGCAACGGCATCGGCAAGACGACGACCGTGCGCATCCTGGCCACGTTGACCCGCGCGGACGGCGGGCGGGCCCGGGTCGCCGGTTTCGATGTGCTCCGTGACCGGCCTCAGGTCCGCCGCAGGATCAGCCTGACCGGCCAGTTCGCTGCGCTGGACGAGGCACAGACCGGCGAGGAAAACCTGCGGATGATGGGTAGGCTGTCGCGGCTATCCCGGGCGGCGGCCCGGCAGCGCGCGGCCGAGCTGCTCGAGCAGTTCGAGCTGACCGCGGCCGGCCGGCGGCGGGTGGGCACCTACTCGGGCGGGATGCGCCGCCGGCTCGATCTGGCCGCCAGCCTGGTCGGCCGTCCGTCGGTGATCTTCCTGGACGAGCCGTCGACCGGCCTCGACCCGCAGAGCCGGCTGACCCTGTGGCAGGTCATCGCGGGCTTGGCCGCCTCGGGCGTGACCGTCTTCCTCACCACGCAGTACCTGGAGGAGGCCGACAGGCTCGCCGACCGGATCGCGGTCCTGGACGCGGGCCGCCTGATCGCGGAGGGCACGGGCGAGCAGTTGAAGCAGCGGGTCGCCGTCCAGCGGCTCGACGTGACCTGCCCGGACCCGGCGGCTTTCGAACAGGTCAGCCGGTGTTTCGGCGAGCGCACGGTGTACCTGGACCCGGCGAGCCTGACGGTGGGCGTGCCGACCGGCGGCCGGGGCGCCCAGGTGCGTGCCCTGCTCGACGAGGCCGACCCGGGCCGGACCCTGATCGCGAGCTTCGCCGTGCGCGGCGCCACCCTGGACGACGTTTTCCTCACCTTGACCGGACACGCGAAGGAGACCATTCATGCCTGACGCCAGGATTGCTGATGCGCTGACCATGGCCGGGCGGAGCCTGCGCCTTTCCGCCCGCAGCCCCGAAGCCTTGCTGACGGCGCTGCTGCTGCCCGCCATGCTGATGGTGGTGTTCGTCTATCTCTTCGGCGGGGCGGTCGACATCGGCACCAACTACGTCGACTACGTCGTGCCCGGCGTCCTGCTGCTGTGCGCGGTGACCGGGGCGTCCACCACGGCGGTGACCGTCTGCCAGGACATGACCGGCGGCATCATCGACCGGTTCCGGTCCCTGGACGTGCCCGGGACGGCGGTGCTCGCCGGGCACGTGACCGCGAGCCTGCTGCGGAACATCGTGTCGAGCGTGCTGGTCACCGCGGTCGCGTTCGGCCTCGGGTTCCGGCCGCATGCCTCGGTGGCTGGTTTCGCCGCCGCGCTCGGCGTCCTGCTCCTGTTCGTGGCCGCGGTCTCATGGCTGGCGGCCGCGTTCGGGCTACTGGTGTCCGCGCCGGAGGCGGCCAACTCGGCGATGTTCTTCATGATGTTCTTCAGCTACGCGAGCAGCGCCTTCGTGCCGGTCAGGACCATGCCGTGGTGGCTGCGCGGTTTCGCGCGTCACCAGCCGGCCACGCCCGTCACCGAGACGCGGCCTGCTGCTCAGGCAGCCCGCCGGAGTGCCGCTGTGGACCGCGCTGGCCTGGTGCGGCGGCATCCTGGCCGTCTCGGTAGCGGTCTCGGTGTGGCTGTTCCGCCGCCGCACGGCCTGAGCCCTCAGGACCCTGGCCGGCCGATGCTGGCGACCTTCGCCTCCGCGGCCCGGATCAGGTCGGCCGGGGTGAGCTCGATCTCGAGCCCGCGCCGCCCGCCGCTGCAGAACACGGTGGCGAAGCTCATCGCCGACTCGTCGAGCACCACCGGGAGCCGCTTGCGCTGGCCGACCGGGGAGATGCCGCCGGCCACGTACCCGGTGGCCCGTTCGGCCGCCGCCACCTGGGCCATCGCGGCCTTCTTGCCGCCGCAAGTCCCGGCGAGCGCCTTCAGGTCGAGCTGGCCTTCCACCGGGACCACCGCGGCCACCAGGGTTCCGTCCACCTCGGCGATCAGCGTCTTGAACACGCGGTCCGATGAGATGCCCAGGGCCTGGCTCGCCTCGCGGCCGTAGGACTCGTGCCTCGGGTCGTGGGCGTACTCGTGCACCGTGAACGGGATTCCGGCGCGCTCGAGCGCCATCGTCGCCGTCGTGCCGCGTCCTGCCACGATCGGTCACCCTACGCCATCGCGGACACGGGCGCCGGCCCGGCGAAAACCATTAGGCGCCCCGTCCGGCACGTCCGCATAGTGGGGATATGCGCGTGACGTTCCCCCGGCTACCCGACCACCAGCGTGCCTACGCGCTGGTGGAGCGGGACGACGGGGTCGTGTACCGGCTGTACGGCGGGACGGCCGGGCCCCGGCTCCCGCACGACATCATGCATTTCGTGGTGGAGCGCGAGCTGCGCATCCGGGACGGCATCTGGGCCGGCATCGCGGCGGGGGTCGTCTTCGACAGCATGAGGTACGTCAGCGGCCGCCGGCCGCCGCACGCGGCCGAGCGTTCGGGTCGGCTGCTGCACGGCTTCCGGTCTCCGGGTCTGCGCGCCGAACTGCTCGCCGACCTGGTGTCCAGCGCCGCCGCGCTGGACAACCTGACGCACGACAAGATCAGGCGGCTGGCGGACGCCAAGCTCTCGGTCCTGCCCGAGACGCAGGTGGATCCGGCCGTGATCGCCACCGCAGCGCGGGCGCTGCAGGTGGAAGCGGCCCGCTGGGCGCGGCTGAGAGTCGGGGAGGAACTCTGCTATGAGTGGGCGGGGCTATGAGTGGCCAGGGCGGTGATACCGGGTTGTGTTCCCGGTCGCCGGACCGCGAGCATGGGGCGATGAACGCACGGCCGGATGAGGAAATCGAGCACGGCCAGGTCACCTTGCGGCGTTACCGCATGGACGACCTCGACGCGATTGTCCAGGCGGTGACCGACTCCGCTGACCACCTGCGCCCGTGGCTGCCGTGGGCGGTGAACTACAGCCGGGACTCCGCCGCCGAGTTCCTGGTCAGATCGGAACAGGACTGGGACGACGGCACGGCCTACAACTACGCGATCACGACCGAGGGTGTCCTGGCCGGCGGCATCGGCCTGATGGCCAGGATCGGGCCGGGCGGCCTGGAGATCGGCTACTGGGTCCACCAGACCCACGCCCGCCATGGCCTGGCCACCGCGGCCACCGCGGCGCTGGTCGTGCAGGCGTTCCGGCTGCCTGGAGTGGAACGGGTGGAGATCGTCCACGATGAGCTGAACATCGCCAGCGGCGGGGTGCCGCGCAAACTCGGTTTCACCGAGGTCGGGCGGCGCGCCATCGACCCGCCCCCGCCGCAGGGCACCGGCGTCGGCGTGGTGTGGCGCCTTGTCCGGTAGCGTAAGCCGGCATGGGATACGGGCAGGCGGATCAGACCGATCGCGAGATGATGGCGCTGGCCCTAGCCCAGGCGCGGGTCAGCCTGGAATCCGGCGGCGTCCCGGTCGGGGCGGTGCTCGCCGCGGGCGGCCAGGTTGTCGCGGCCGGGCACAACGAGCGGGTGCAGCGCGGCGACCCGGTCGCGCACGGCGAGATCGCCTGCCTGCGCAACGCCGGCCGGCGCCCCTCCTACGCCGACACGACCTTGTACACCACGCTGTCTCCGTGCCAGATGTGCACCGGGGCGATCCTGCTGTTCCAGATCCCCCGGGTGGTGGTCGGCGAGGCGGAGACCTTCGCAGGCGACCTCGGCTTCCTGGCCGGCCGCGGCGTGGAGATCGTCCTGCTCGAGGACGAGGACTGCGTGGCCGCCATGCGCGAGTTCCAGCGGCGCTACCCGGAGGTCTGGAGCGAGGACATCGGCGGCCGCTGACCCGCACGGGCCGGGGCCTGGGCGGATTAGCGAAGGCTTAACCTCGGTTGCGCAATGCCCGGGCAGGCCGAATGATGCATACATGCAGGTCCCCTCACACGTCGAATACGAGCGGGCGACCAGCGTCGAGCATGCGCTGTCGTTGCTGAGCAGGCCGGACACCCGGGTCGTCGCGGGCGGCCACAGCATCATCCCGATGATGAAGCTGCGGCTGGCTCAGCCCGAAGTGCTCGTCGACATCAACGAGCTGACCGAGCTCGCCTTCATCAGGCTGGCCGGCGACCAGCTGTGCATCGGCGCCCTGGCCAGGCACGCGGACCTGCTCGAGTCGGCGGTCGCGGGTGAGCTTTTCCCGATCTTCCACGACGCCGAGCGCGTCGTCGCGGACCCGATTGTCCGGCTGTGGGGAACGGTCGGCGGGTCGCTGTGCCAGGCTGATCCGTCTGAGGACCTGTCGGCGGTGTTCGCGGCGGCGCGCGCGATCGCGGTCATCCGCGGCCAGCACGGTGACCGGGTGGTCCCGGTCAGGGAGTTCCACCTGGGCCCGTACGAGACGGTCATCGGTCCCGGCGAGCTGCTGGCCGAGGTCCGGGTACCGGTGGCGCCCGGCACGGGCAGCGCGTACGAGAAGGTGGCGCGACGGGTCGGCGACTGGTCGGTCGCCGCGGCCGGGGCGGTGCTCCGTCTCAGCGGGGGCCTGGGCGGGGACCCGCCGGTCATCGTGTCCGCCGGCCTCGGCCTGACCGCCGTCGGCGCCGAGCATTTCGTCGCGGCCGAGGCCGAGGAGTTCCTCCGCGGCCGGGCCGCCGACTCCGAGAGCTTCACGGCGGCCGGGGCGATCGCCGCCGAGCACTGCCACCCGGTCGCCGACCAGCGCGGACCTGAGGACTACAAGCGGCACCTGGTCGCCGAGCTCAGCACCCGCGCGCTGCGCCGGGCCGCGGCCCGGGTGAGGGTGGAAACATGACGATGCGGGTCGCGGTGACCGTGAACGGCACCGAGTACGCGCGCGATGTGGAACCGAGGCTGCTGCTCATCCACTTCCTCCGCGATGAACTCGGCCTCACCGGCAGTCACTGGGGCTGCGACACGTCCAACTGCGGCGCCTGCGTGGTGTGGCTGGACGCCAGGCCGGTCAAGTCGTGCACGGTGCTCGCGGCCATGGCCGACGGGCACGCGGTGCGGACCGTCGAGGGCCTGGAGCAGGACGGCAAGCTCGACCCGGTGCAGGAGGGCTTCATCGAGTGCCACGGCCTGCAGTGCGGTTTCTGCACGTCCGGCATGCTGATGACCGCGCGCTGGCTGCTCGACCACAACCCCGATCCGGCCGAAGCCGAGATCCGGGAGGCCATCTCCGGCCAGATCTGCCGGTGCACCGGCTACGAGAACATCATCAGGTCGGTCCGCTGGGCCGCGAAACAGTCCCGCCCCGGCGGCGCCGAAGCGGATGAACCAGCATGACCGCGGCCAGCGGATCGTCGCCCCCCGGTTTCGGCCGGATGCTGCGCAAGGAGGACCAGCGGTTCATCCGCGGCCGGGGCACGTACGTGGACGACGTGCAGCGGCCCGGCATGCTGTACGGGGCGGTGCTGCGGAGCCCGCACCCGCACGCCCGCATCATCTCCGTCGACGCCATCGCGGCCGAAGCCCACCCCAAGGTCAGGGCCGTCATCACCGGCGAGACCCTGGCCGGGATGAACCTGGCCTGGATGCCGACCCTGTCCGGCGATACGCAGGCGGTGCTGGCCACCGACAAGGTGCGGTTCCAGGGCCAGGAGGTGGCGTTCGTGGTCGCCGAGGACCGCTACTCCGCCCGGGACGCCCTCGAGCTGATCGACGTGGAGTACGAGCCGCTGCCCGCCGTGGTCGACGCGCGCCGCGCGATGGACGCCGGGGCGCCAGTCATCCGTGACGACCTGGCCGGACGCACCGACAACCACATCTTCGACTGGGAGGCCGGCGACGCCGCCCGCACCGAGCAGGTGTTCCGCGACGCCGAGGTGACGGTCACCCAGGCCATGCTCTACCCGCGGGTCCACCCGGCGCCGCTGGAGACCTGCGGCATCGTCGCGGACTTCGACAAGGTGACGGGCAAGCTGACGGTCTGGGCCACGAGCCAGGCGCCGCACGCGCACCGGACCCTGTACGCCATGGTGGCGGGCCTGCCCGAGCACAAGATCCGGGTGATCTCGCCGGATATCGGCGGCGGGTTCGGCAACAAGGTGCCCATCTATCCGGGCTACCTGTGCGCGATCGCCGGCTCGATCCTCACCGGCCGGCCGGTGAAGTGGATGGAGGACCGGTCAGAGAACCTGATGTCCGGGTGTTTCGCCAGGGACTTCCACATGCGCGGCGAGCTGGCGGCCAGCCGGGACGGCAAGATCCGGGCGGTGCGGGTCACGGTGCTCGCCGACCACGGCGCGTTCAACGGCACCGCGCAGCCGAGCAAGTACCCGGCCGGGTTCTTCGGGGTGTTCACCGGCTCCTATGACCTGGAGGCCGCGCACTGCCAGGTGACCGGCGTGTACACGAACAAGGCGCCGGGCGGGGTCGCGTACTCGTGCTCGTTCCGCATCACCGAGGCGGTCTATCTGGTGGAGCGGATGGTCGACGTGCTCGCCTTCGAGCTGGGCCTGGACCCGGCCGAGCTGCGGATGCGCAACCTGCTGCGGCCCGAGCAGTTCCCTTACACCTGCCAGACCGGCTGGGTTTACGACTCCGGTGACTACCCGCGCACGCTGCGCCTGGCCATGGACATGGCGGGCTACGAGGAACTGAGAAAAGAGCAGGAGGCCGAACGGGCCCGCGGTCACCTGATCGGCATCGGTGTGAGCTTCTTCACCGAGGCCGTCGGCGCGGGTCCACGCAAGCATATGGACATCCTGGGGTTCGGCATGGCGGACGGGGTGGAGCTGCGGATCCACCCGACGGGGACCGCGGTGCTGCGGATCTCGGTGCAGACCCAGGGCCAGGGGCACGAGACCACCTTCGCCCAGATCGTCGCCGAGGAGCTCGGCATTGCCCCCGAGGACGTGGAAGTCGTGCACGGGGACACGGACCAGACGCCGTTCGGCCTCGGTACTTACGGATCCCGCTCCACGCCGGTGTCCGGCGCGGCCACCGCGATCGTCGCCAGGAAGGTGCGCGAGCGGGCCCGCATCGTCGCCTCGGCCATGCTCGAGGTCAACCCCGCCGACCTGGAGTGGGAACGCGGCCGGTGGTTCGTCCGGGGCGACCCGGACTCCGGCCGCACGATGACGGAGATCGCGCTGGCCGCGCACTCCAGCCTGGAGCTGCCGGAAGGCGTCGAGGGGCAGCTGGACGCGACCTGCGTCTACAACCCGCCCAACCTCACCTACCCGTTCGGCGCGTACATCTGCGTGGTCGACGTGGATCCGGGCACCGGCAAGGTCTCGGTCCGCCGGTTCATCGCGGTGGATGACTGCGGGGTGCGGATCAACCCGATGATCGTGGAGGGCCAGGTGCACGGCGGGCTCGCGGACGGGATCGGGATGGCGCTGATGGAGGGCATCGCCTTCGACGCCGACGGTAACTGCCTGGGCGGCTCGTTCATGGACTACCTGCTGCCTACCTCGCTGGAGTGCCCGTCCTGGGAGCTCGGCGAGACCGTGACCCCGTCGCCGCACCACCCGATCGGCGCCAAGGGAGTGGGCGAGTCCGCCACCGTCGGGTCGCCGCCGGCGGTGGTCAACGCGGTCATCGACGCCTTGCGGCCCTACGGCGTGCGGCATGCGGACATGCCGCTGACCCCGGCCCAGGTGTGGCGGGCCATCCAGGGCCGTCCGTTCCGTACTGATCTGGCCATCAGCTGAACCGTCAGCTGGCCGGTGTGGTCCGTCCGGAAAGATAAACTCACTCTCTGAGCGTTATGAGACACATGGTGAGCAACGCGTTGACGCACGATCTTGATGACCGGTTCCCTCGGGTTGGCGCGTTGTCCGCCGCCCTGGAGACGGTCGGCTACCTGGCGGGCGACCAGCTCGCGGCCGCGCTTTTCCTGGCGGTCCGGATGGGGCAGCCGATCCTGCTCGAGGGCGAGCCAGGCGTGGGGAAGACCGAAGCGGCCAAGGCCCTGGCCGCCGCGATAGACACCCCGCTGGTGCGGTTGCAGTGCTACGAGGGCATCACGGCCTCCGAGGCGCTGTACGAGTGGAACTATCCTCGTCAGCTGCTCGCCATCAGGCTGGCCGAGGCGGCGGGGGAGCACATCCGCGACAAGGACCTGTTCACCGAGGAGTACCTGCTGCCGCGGCCGCTGCTCACGGCCCTGCTGCATCCAGGCCCCCGCCCCGCGGTCTTGCTCATCGACGAGGTGGACCGGGCCGACGACGAGTTCGAGGCCTTTCTTTTCGAGTTGCTGGCCGAGGCGGCGGTCACGATACCGGAACTCGGCACCCAGAAGGCCGATCTGCCCCCGGTCACCGTGCTGACCTCGAACCGGACCAGGGATCTGCACGACGCGCTCAAGCGCCGGTGCCTGTATCACTGGATCGCCTACCCGGACACTGCCCGCGTCGCGGAGATCGTCAGGCGCCGGGTGCCCGAGTCGGGGGAGCGGCTGGCCGGGCAGATCGCGACCGCGGTCAACCGGCTGCGCAGCCTCGATCTCACCAAGCCGCCCGGCATCTCGGAGGCGATCAGCTGGGCCTTCGCGCTGAGCGTCTTCGAGGCCCAGGAGCTTTCCGCGCCTGTGGCCGACCAGACCCTGAGCACGGTGCTGAAGTACCCCGAAGACGAGGAAACGGTGCGCCAGGCCGGGCTAACGGCGGTCGTCGGCCCGTAAATGGCCCCGGAAATGGCCCCGGAAATGGCCCCGGAAATGGCAGAGTTGACTGAGCTCCGGCCCGTACCGGACGTGGCCTCGATGGCGGCAGGCCTCGGGATCGCCTTGCACACCGCGGGGCTGCCGGTCGGTCCCGATCGCTGTGAGCGGCTGGCCCGGGCCGTGACGGTCATGGGCGCCCGCTCGTTGGCCGAGCTTCGTGCCTGCGCCCTGGCCACGCTGGTGTCTGATCCGGGCCAGATGACCACCTTCGACCGGGTGTTCGCCGCGCTGTTCGGTACCCCCTCGCCGTTGAGGGACCAGCCGCCGCCCGCCGATCCCGCGTTCCGGCGCGCCGATCAGGGCGGTGGCCCTCAGCCCGCCGCCCGGACCCAGCCGGACCCTGGCGGCTGGCCGTCCGGAACGCAGCTCTCGGATACCGGCTCGGCCGCCGCGGACGGCGACGAGCCGCTGGCCGAGGCGCCGGTCGTACGCCGGGTCGCCTCGTCCGCCGAGCGGCTGCGCGGACGTGACTTCACCGAGCTGTCGGCGGCCGAACTGCGGCAGCTGGTCACGCTCATGCGCGAGATGACCCTGGCCGTCCCGCCCCGCCGGACCCGCAGGTACCGGGCGGCTCGCGACGGCAAGCGGCCGGATCTGCGCCGCACCCTGCGGCTGGCGCGGCGCAGCGGCGGTGAGGCCATCCGGTTCGCCCGCCGGGCCCGGCGGGTCCGGCCGCGCCGCCTGGTGGTGCTGTGCGACATCTCGGGCTCGATGGAGCCCTACGCCCGCGCGCTGCTGATGCTGCTCTACTGCATCAACGGCGGCCAGGTGCGCGGCGGGCAGAACCGGCCCGAGGTGTTCAGCTTCGCGACCAGGCTGACCAGGCTGACGCCGGCGCTCGCCGCGGCCAGCCCGGATACCATGCTGGCCAAGGCGGGCGAGGCCGCCCCCGACTGGTCAGGGGGAACCAGGATCGGCGCCGCGGTCAAGGAGTTCAACGACCGCTACGGCTGCCGGGGCATGGCCCGGGGGGCGGTGGTCCTGATCATCTCCGACGGCTGGGAGACCGGCGAGCCGGAACTGCTCGGTGCCCAGATGGCGCGGCTGTCCCGGGTGGCGCACCGGATCGTGTGGGCGAATCCGCGCACCCAGTCCCCGCGTTACCGTCCGGAGGTCGGCGGCATGGCCGCCGCGTGGCCGTACTGCGACGCCGTGGTGAGCGCGCACAACCTGGACGCGCTGGACGACCTGCTCACCGCCCTGCACGCCCGCTGACCGCCGCCTGGAGGGCGGCGGTCAGCGGGCTCAGGACAAGCCGCTGGTGCGCAAAGCGGGTGCGCGCCAGCGGCTGGCTCTGTTAGCCGGGGGGACGACCCCCCCAGACCCCCCCGCTCACGGGGGGGCTCCCCGCCCCCCCGTACCCCCCTGGCCCGCTCAGGTGACGCTGACCCGGATGGTGTGGTAGCCGGTCGCGCCGTTCGGCTCGGGGTTTTGCATGACCGCGGTCTGCGCATATCCGGTCTTGTCGGTGGCCCGCACCTGGAGCACGTGCGGCCCGGGGGCGGCGTCCCAGACGTAGTACCACTGGCGCCAGGTGTCGATGGTGTCCTGAGCGGGGAGTTTCGCCTCGTACCAGATGCCGTCGACGGACACCTCGACGGCCTCGACGCCGCGGCGCTGCGCCCAGGCGACGCCGGCGATCGTCACCCGGCCGGCGGCCACGCTGCTGCGGGCCTTCGGCACGTCGATGCGGGATTCCGTCTTGACCGGCGCCTGCTGGGACCAGCCTTGCTTTACCCAGTAGGCGTTGAACGCGCCGAAGGTGGTGAGCTCCATGTCCACCACCCATTTGGTCGCGGACACGTAGCCGTACAGCCCGGGCACCACCACCCGCACCGGGAAGCCGTGCGCCTGCGGCAGCGGCTGGCCGTTCATGCCCACCGCGAGCAGCGACTTCCGGCCGTCCATGAGCGGCTCGGTGGCCACGCCGATGGTCATCCCCTTGGCGTCGCGCATGACGATCTGGTCGGCGCCCGCCTGGAGGCCGGCCTTGCGCAGCACGTCGGCGAGGAGCGTGCCCTGCCAGCGGGCGTTGCCGATGTAGCCGCCGCCCACCGCGTCCGAGACGCAGGTCAGGGTGACGTCGTGCTCGATCATGGGCATCTTCATCAGCGCGTCGAACGTGATCGTCATCGGGTTGCTGACCATGCCGTGGATCCGCAGCTGCCAGGTCGATGACGAGAGCTGCGGGATGACCAGGGACGTGTCCACCCGGTAGAAATTCGTGATCGGCGTGTAGAAGGGGGAGATGCCTGGGATGTTCAGCGAGGTGGCCACGGGCGGCGGCTTCGACGAGGCGACGGGCAGCGGTGTCGGCTTGGCGTACGGAGCGGCGTACGGAGCGGCGAGCTTCGCCGCCGACGCGTCCGGGTGGACCCGCTTGCCGATCAAGAGCTCGCCGCCGACCCCGGCCGCGGCTGCGGTCACCGCGGTGACGCCGGCTGCGCCGAGGAACTTACGCCGGTCCATGGCGGTCGTCATCGTGTCCTCCTGCGGCGCCGGACGGGCGGGACCGGTGCTGACGCGCGGGCCAGCCAGATGAGGGCCGCGACGCTGGCGATCCCGCCGATGACCGACGGAACGAGGTCGGTCACGCGGCTTCCCGGCCTGGTGATGGTCACGAAGGCACCGAACAGGCTGAACGCCGCGATGCCGGCCACGCCGAGCGCCGCCGCCCGGCGGCTCAGCACCCCGACCGCCATGGCGAGGAAGGCGATGATGACGTACATGCCGAGCAGCAGCACGGTCCTGCCGTTCGTGCCGAAGTGCTGCACCGCGACGTTCTTCAGCGCCGATGGCGTGCGGTCGATGAACACGCCGCCCATGGCCATCATCGGCGAGGCCTGCGGCCGGACGAACGCCGCGGCCAGGGTGGAGACGCCGATCGCGACGGCCACGGCGAGGAACCCCGTCACCGCGCCGACCATCAGCCCGCGGCGGCCCGCTTCCCGCCTGCGGTCCTGGTCGGCCTGCCAGCTATCCGGGTAGACGCCGGCGTCGGGGGCCACGAGCATCGGCCCGGAAGGCGTGAGCTCGGTGTAGCTTCCCGGGCCCAGGTAGGCGGCTGAGCCCGCGAAGTCATCCTGCGCCGTGGCAAAGCCGTCCGTGGTGCTGCCGTGGCCGTTCCAGTCGTAGCCGTTGGCATCGCCCGCGTACTCGTCCGTGGCCCTGCCGTAGCCGTTCCCGGAGCTGCCGTAGCCGTTCCCGGAGCTGCCGTAGCCGTTCCCGGCACCGCCGTAGCCGTTCCCGGCGGGGGCGAAGGCGTCCGTGGCCACGGCCGACTGGTAGCCGCGGTCTGGAGATCCGCCGGAAGCGCGCTGGTAGCCGGCCTGGCGCTGGTAGCTGGCGGTCGCATGGTACGCACCCTGTCGATCCGTTCCGTCCTGGCCGTCCGCTTGGTTCCCGTCCCGGTACGCGCCGCCGTCCCGGTAGGACGGCCAGCCCTCGGGCGGGGTCGCCTGCGGCCAGCGCGCTTGACGAGGCGGCTTGCGATGCGACGGGTCGTAACTCATATCTCTATTCACGGTCCTGGTAGCCGATGCCGTTTGATGTTTGCCCCGGGGGTAACCAACAGGTAAGAAAGCGCGGAATCCCGGCGGGCCCAAATCAGTCATGCACTGCTCAAACCCGGATTTCGCGCGCCTCGTCGCCGGCGAATGCTGGCCGCGGCAGGGCCTCGTTGACGGTGTCTTCCCCGACGTCAAGCACCGTGAGCTGGCCTACGCCGGCCCCGGCGGGTTCTGCGGTCGCGGGCAGCGGTTCGGTGATGCCCGCGGCGCGGCTGGCGAGCTCGTGGCGGATCAGCCAGCCGACGGCCACGACCACCAGGGGCACGCCGTAGGCGATCATGTCGTCCAGACGCCAGGGAGGGGTGTACCGGCCCATCTCCGGGTAGGCCGCGTAGTACCCGCCCGCCGCGAACGCCAGCCATTCGGGGCGGCCGTCGAGGGCGACCAGCATGACGAGCAGCAGCGAGTACCACTGGTAGTGCGGCGTGGCGATGGCGAGCGCGGCTGCGGTCATGACGATGGCGCCCTGCCAGGGCCGGTCGGGGTCGGAGAACTGCAGCACGGCGAAGGCGACTGCGCCCAGGATCAGCGCTGCCACGGCGATGGCCAGCCACCCGGTGACGACCAGGCCGATGATCCCGAACCTCGTCCCCTTGGTGTAGCCCTCCTGCTGCAGGTAGCCGGGCAGGAATCCGATCACCTTGCTGCCCACCCGGATCACGTGCGGGAGGTAGACGGCGGTGAACGCGCCGCCCGCGGCGACCGCGACCGTCACCCAGCGGCGCCCAAGGGGGGTCCGGGGGGATGGGTCCCCCCGGCCGCGGGGGGTTCCGGGGGGTCGTCCCCCCGGGCCAACAGTGTCCCCCCGGGCCAGCACCGCGGGCACGGTCAGCGCGGGCGTCATCTTGGTCGCGATGGCCAGGCCGAGGAGGATCCCGCCGATGATGGTCCGGCGGGTGGTGCGGGCCGTGGCCAGGGTGAGCACGGCGGCCGCCGTAATGCCCACCGCGACCACGTCGACGTGGGCGCTGTTGCCGGCCTCCAGGGCCACCGTCGGGCACCAGGACCACAGCGCGGCCATGCGGATGTCCCGGCCCAGCCGGCCCAGGCCGAACAGCAGCAGCACCGTGATGAGCACGGCGACCAGCGCCGTGGCGGCCTGGATGGGGGTACTGGAGTCGTCGGCCGAGGGCAGGTAGTGCACCCCGAGGAAGTACGCCTCCGCGACCGGCGGATAGATGGTGGGGACAGTCGGCCGGTTGATCCTCGTGCAGCCCGGGGCGAGGTCGGCGGCCGGATGGCGGTTGACGTAAGCCGGCGAGACGCAGTACTGGGCGCCGGGATGGAAGAGGAACTCGTCCCGCAGCCCGGTGAGCTGCGTGGCCGTGGGGACGTACTGGTACGGCTCGATGCCCGCGGCCTGCACCCGGCCGTCCCAGATGTAACGGTAGAGATCGTTGCTCCCCTGCGGCGGCGCGGACACTGCGGCCACCTGGATGGCTATGCCGCCGAGGAGGATGAGCACCACCGACGTCCGCAGCGGCACCTTCCGCAGCAGCCAGGCGGCGGCGATGAACGCGAGCCACGCGCCGATCAGCAGCGGCAGTCGGCGGATCCGCGCCGGGTCGATGCTCGGACGCACGAGCAGCACCAGGCCTGCCATCACCGACAGGGCCAGGCCGATCGCGGCCACGCGGAGTTTTCCGTTCATGCAGGGAAGGGTGCCATCTGGACGGGCGGAAGGGTCATCCGGGAGCCAGGCTGTAAGCATTCCTTAACAGCGTGATGACGGCTCGTTCGGAACAAACCTGGCCGCCGCCGATGGAAGCGAACCACCGTCCGTCTACCGTCCAGATCTCGACCTGGCCGAGCCCGGCGTCGTAAGCCACGTCGGTGATGTGGTCGGCGCCGACGTAGGCCCAGGGGAACCACGCGCTGGCCGACCCGGCGTGGCACAGCCGGACCTGCTCGCGGCGGAGCGGCGACCCGGGCGGCTCCAGCTCGACCAGGGCACGTCCCTGGGGCGCGAGCAGTTCGGCGACCCGGCGGAGCAGGGCCGCCGGATCGCCGCCGATCCCGATGTTCCCGTCGGCGAGCAGCACCGTGGTCCAGCGGCCGGTCCCCGGGACGCGGTCGAACACGTCACGCAGCATCACCAGTGCGCCCGCGGACCGGGCCAGGTCGACGGCGTAAGGCGTGATGTCGATGCCTAGGGCAGGGATGCCGCGTTCAGCCAGGGCGACGGTCAGCCGGCCCGGTCCCGAGCCGATATCGAGCGTCGGGCCCTGGCAGCGCTCGAGGATCGACATGTCGCCGGGGCTTTCGCGTAGCCAGCCGTCCACCGGGAGCGGCTTGCGGCTGCCGTCGGCGTGCTCGATCTCCGGCCGGGCCCATCCGGCCAGCGCGTGCTCGTAGAGTTCCCCGATCACGAGGACTCCTCCCCTAAGACCCTGGATGATCGCGAGGCCGGGAAGGCACCCGCCCCGCGATCGCTCAATTGCCCCGCCAGTCCCGGCGGAGCAAAAACATCCCTCAGTGTTAACCCAGGCGGTATCTCGGCGGGTCGGTTCGGCGCCGATCGGGCCGGATCTCACAGAATCGTCACTCTGCTTACGGACTCGTGACGCTTTTGCCCTGTTTACTGGCTTCACCGGCTGTTTACGTCTTACCGTGGAGGCGTAATCATTGCCTTTTACAGGAACGGGAAACCTTGGTAAGCAACCCCGATCCGCCGGGCCGCATTGTCGTCGTGGATGACGATCCCACCGTGGCGGATGTCGTCGGGCGTTACCTCGTGCGCGATGGCCATACGGTCGAGTGCGTGCACGACGGATACGAGGCGCTGCGCCGGGTGGCCGAAGAGCCGCCCGATCTGGTCGTCCTCGACCTCATGCTGCCCGGGATGGACGGCCTCGAAGTGTGCCGCAGGCTGCGGGCGCGCTGGCCGATTCCGGTGGTCATGCTGACCGCCCTTGGTGATGAGACCGATCGCCTCGTCGGCTTCGAGACGGGCGCGGACGACTACGTCACCAAGCCCTTCAGCCCGCGTGAGCTAGCCCTCCGCGTGCGTTCTGTGCTGCGCAGGTCCCGTAGTGCCGGCCTGCCCGACAAGCTCGACCTCGGCGCCATCACCGACGGCGACCTGGTCGTGGACCTGTCCGCGCACGAAGTCCGGGCCGACGGCAAGCTGATCCAGCTGACCTCGCGGGAGTATGACCTGCTCGTCTTCCTGATGCGGAACCCGCGCAAAGCCTTCACCAGGGAGCAGCTGCTCACCGAGGTGTGGAGCTGGACGTTCGGTGACACGTCGACCGTCACCGTGCACGTGCGGCGGCTGCGCGAGAAGCTTGAGCCCGACCCGACCCTGCCCCGGCGCATCGTCACGGTGTGGGGCGTCGGGTACCGCTACGAACCGGGAGCCGCGTGATCACGATGCGTGGCGACCTTGCGATCGCGGGCATCCAGTGGTCGGACCTCCTGCACATCTCCGAGCGGGTCATACTGCTCTCGGTGATCGTGACCTTCCTCGGGATCGGCCTGCTGAGGCTGCTCGCGGCGAAGTCCGTCGGGCTGATGCTCACCGTGGTCGTCGGGGTGTCGGTCGTCTGCTCGCTGCTCGGGGTGGGCGTCATCGCCTGGCTGATGATGGGTACCACCTCCGACCGCGACGTCATGCTCTACCTGATGGCCATCGCGGGCCTGGCCGGCTTCGCGGTGGCGATGGTCGTCGGACGGCGGCTCATCAGGGCCAGCAAGGCGCTTTCCTCGGCGGTGACCGGTGTCGGCGAGAGCGGCGTCTACGTCGCGCCGCAGCTGACCCTGCCCGCCGAGCTCGCCGAGCTCTCGGCGGGGCTCACGGTCGCGCACGAGCGCCTGGCCAAGGCCCGCACCCGGGAGCGGGCCCTGGAGGCCAGCCGGCGTGAGCTCGTGGCCTGGGTCAGTCACGACCTGCGCACTCCGCTGGCCGGCCTGCGGGCCATGGCCGAGGCGCTGGAAGACCAGGTGGTGGTCGATCCGCGCGAGGTGTCCCAGTACCACTCGCAGATCCGCCGCGAGGTGGACCGGCTGACCTTGATGATCGACGACCTGTTCGAGCTGTCCCGCATCCACGCGGGCGCGCTGCGGCTGTCCAAGCGCATGGTCGGGCTTGAGGACCTCGTCGCCGAAGTGGTCGCCAGCGCCGAGCCGGTGGCCAGGGCCGAGGGCATCAGGCTCAGCGGCGCCGCCGTCCGCGGCATGCCGGTCTTCGTCGACACCGCCGAGATGGGCCGCGCGCTGCGCAACCTGGTGACCAACGCGATCAGGCACACGCCGTCCGACGGCGGCGTGGACGTGCTGGCCGAGGTGCAGAACGGGATGGCCTGCGTGAGCGTGTCGGACGCCTGCGGCGGGATCCCGCCCGGCGACCTGCCCCGAGTATTCGACGTGGCCTTCCGCGGCGAGTCGGCCCGCACGCCGGGGCCGCAGGAAGGCGCCGGGCTCGGCCTTTCGATCGCGCGCGGCATCGTCGAGGCGCATTCCGGCCAGATCGCTGTCCGCAACGCGGGTCCGGGCTGCCAGTTCCTCATCAGGCTGCCGCTGGCCCGCCCGGGCGTTCCCGCCCTCAACCGCATGGTGCCCCGCCGCCCGAACCCCTCAACCCCCGCCAGCCCCGACCATCCCCGCGCCATCACCGCCCGCTGACCGCGACGCTTACCCCCCACCGCCCGCTGACCGCGGCGCCTACCCTGGGGCCCCGGATCCGGGGTCCGGCGGAGGCTGTGGCGCCCACCACCTACCACGAAGCGGACAATTCGGGCGACGAAGACGTGTACGAAATTATTGTGGGCCGTTACACCCCTTATAGGGGCTGTAATGGTCCACAATAACGAAAAACAGCGGCTAGGAGCCCGCGAGGGCGGGTTCGCGGAGGGGCGCACGGGCGAATTCGGCGATGCCATCGGCGAACCGCGTCTGCGCGCGGAAGCCGAGGCCGCGGGCGGCGGTAGCGGGGGAGGCCACGATGTGCCTGACGTCGCCGAGGCGGTACTCGCCGGTCACCACGGGCTCGACGTCGCCGAAGGCGGCGGCTAGCGCGCTGGCCATCTCGCCGACCGTGTGCGACTCGCCGCTCGCGACGTTGTAGCACCGCAACCCGCCCGCCTCAGCGCCGCCTGTAGCCGCCGCTGACAGACCCGCCTCGGCGCCGCCTGTAGCCTCCGCTGACGCGCCCGCCTCGGCGCTGCCGACCGCCCGGTCGACCGCCTCCAGGGCCAGCAGGTTGGCGCGGGCCACGTCGCGGACGTGCACGAAGTCGCGGCGCTGGCCTCCATCTTCGAACACCCGCGGCGGCACGCCGTTCTCCAGGCAGGAGCGGAAGATCGCGGCCACGCCCGAGTACGGGGTGTCGCGCGGCATCCGCGGGCCGTACACGTTGTGGTAGCGCAGCCCGGCCGCCGCCCCGCCGGTCAGCCGCGCCCAGCTCGCCGCCAGGTGCTCCTGCGCCACCTTGCTCGCGGCATAGGCGTTGCGCGGGTCGAGCGGTGCGTCCTCGCCGACCGTCGTCGTGGTGAGCGGCTGCGCGCAGTGCGGGCAGCGCGGCTCGAAGCGGCCCGCGGCCAGGTCGCCCGGGTTCCGGGGTGCTGGCCGTACCCGGCCGTGCGCCGCGCAGTCGTACGCCCCCTCGCCGTATACGACCATCGACGACGCGAAGACCAGCCGCGGTATGCCGTGGCGGCCCATGGCCTCGAGCAGCACCGCGGTGCCGGTGACGTTGACGTCCGCGTAGGCGGGCAGGTCGGAAAGGTCCACGCCCAGCCCGACCAGGGCGGCCTGGTGACATACCGCGTCCACCCCGGCCAGCGCCTCGTCCACCGCCGCTGGGTCGCGCACGTCGCCGACGACCAGCTCGCCCGAGACGTGATCCGGCCTGCCGTTGTGGACGGCTGGCGTGAGGGAATCCAGGCCGCGAACCTCGTGGCCGGCCGCCCGCATGGTCTCGGCGATATGCGATCCGATAAAGCCGGCCGCACCCGTCACTAGAACGCGCATGACTGCAGCCAACCACGCGATTACCCCTGGTCGGCCACCCGACGGAGACTGTCACAGGTTCGTAAGGCCCGATCAGCCACTTTACGGACTTAATCCGCCTGCCGCGCAAGTACTGTCAGGCGCCATGGAAATCGATGTCGTCCTGCCCTGCCTCAACGAGGCAGGCGCACTGCCCTGGGTGCTGTCCCGGATGCCGTCCGGATACCGGCCCATCGTCGCGGACAACGGCTCCACCGATGGCTCGGCCGCGATCGCGGCGGCGTACGGGGCGCGGGTCGTGCACGTCCCGCAGCGCGGTTTCGGCGCCGCTTGTCACGCGGGCCTGCTCGCGGCGAGCAGCGACCTCGTCTGCGTCATGGACGCCGACGCCTCATTCGACCCCGGTGACCTGCCCGCGGTGGCGGACCCGGTGGCGGCGGGCGATGCCGACCTGATGCTGGGGCGGCGGTCGGTCCAGGGCAAGGGCGCGTGGCCGCTGCACGCCAGGATCGGCAACCGGGTCCTGGCCGCCGAACTGCGCCGCCGCGTCGACGTCCCGGTGCGGGATCTCGGTCCGATGCGCGCCGCCCGGCGGGAGGCCCTGCTGGGCCTGCCGATGTCCGACCGGCGGTTCGGCTACCCGCTCGAGATGGTGGTGCGCGCCGCGGAGGCAGGCTGGCGGATCGCGGAAACGGACGTGCCGTACTACCCGCGGACCGGCAAGTCGAAGGTCACCGGCACGCTCGGCGGTACGGTGCGGACCGTGCGGGACATGCGGCGGGTGCTCGCCTCCGTCGCGGCGCCGGCCTCGTCATGGCAGGCCTCGTCTTGACCGGCGACGCGTACACGGGCCGGCACCGGCGCGACGGCGCAGGAAGCCCTGGGGCGGCCAGCGCGGCGAAGCCGGACTCGCCGGCCTGGGGCCGGCCGGCCGGCCGCCTGCTCGCGGCGCAGGTCGTCGTGATCGCCAAGGAGCCCGTGCCTGGCCGGGTGAAGACCCGGCTCACCCCGCCGTTCACGCCCGAGGAGGCGGCCGCCCTGGCGGAGGCGGCCCTGACCGACACCCTGGAGGCGGTGGCGCACACGACCGTCGCCCGCCGGGTGCTCGCCCTGGACGGGATGCCCGGGCGCTGGCTGCCGCAAGGTTTCGACGTGATCGGTCAGCGCGGCGCGGGCCTCGACGAGCGCATCGCCTGGGCGCTCGCCGACGCTCGCGTGACGCTGCCCCTGCCCGTGGTGCTCATCGGGATGGATACCCCGCAGGTGACGCCGGGGCTGCTGGCCGCGGCCGCTGAGCCGCTCGTGGCCAGGACCGCGGATGCCACCTTCGGCCTGGCCGCGGACGGCGGCTTCTGGCTGCTCGGCTTGCGCGAGGTCGATCCCGCCCTCATACTCGGCGTCCCGATGTCGCAGCCGGACACCGGATCCCGGCAGCTGGCCCGGCTGGAACGGGCCGGGCTCCGGGTCCGGATGCTGCCGGAACTGACCGACGTGGACACGGCGAGCGAAGCCGAACGCATCGCCGCCATGACGCCTGGCTCCCGTTTCGCGGCCTGCATGACCGGGCTGTGCGACAGTGTCCCGCAGGCCGTCGCGGCCGGGTGAAGGCATTTCCGCCGGTTGGGAACACGCTGGTAGCCGAGAGTGGTTAAATAGTTTTGGTTGCACGAAGTTCGTGTACGTGTCACAGCGCCTGCGAAATTCTGACCGCGGGCGTTTGCATTCCCGAACGCCCGGCCCGCCAGGGCATTCTGCATGGGCAGTGGTCGCAGCAACCCGGGACACACGACCGTGGTTCCCGAAATCGTCACAGTAGGAGAAGTACATGCCTCAGGGCACCGTGAAGTGGTTCAACTCGGACAAGGGCTACGGTTTCATCGCGCCCGACGACGGCTCGGCCGACGTCTTCGTCCACCACTCCACCATCAAGATCGACGGCTTCCGCACCCTCCAGGAGAACCAGCGGGTCGAGTACACCGCTGGGCGCGGCCCCAAGGGCCCGCAGGCGGAAGAAGTTCACCCGCTGTAACACGTCACGACACCAGCTATTGCGGGGCGGTCCCTTCGGGACCGCCCCGCTCTGCTGTCACGGGGGGACGACCCCCCTGGCACCCCCCGCAGTGCTGTCCACGGGGGCGAACCCGGCTCAGGCCACCGGGCCAGTAACGGTGACGAGGCTGCCGTAGGTCAGGTACGGCCACGCCTTCTTGGCCGCGTCCCAGGGCAGCTCGACGCAGCCCAGGCTCTGGTACCACCCGTAACTTCCCCGGGCGAAGTAGTGCACGGCGTCGCCGCCGTTGAAGTAAGCGACGTAGTACACGGGATCGGCGTACTTGCTGCCGTCGGGGTTGGTGCCCTTCATGATCTGGTAGTAGTACCGCATGTAGACGGGGAAGGTGCCGTCCACAGTGGGGGACGCCGCGATGCCGGTGTTCGACGGGGTGGTGAACACCAGCCGGCCGTTGTGCCAGATCTTCACGTTCTCCGGAGAGTTCTGGCTGGCGAGCGCGTAGGTGTAGCCGTTCGGGTTGAGCTTGCCCTGAGCCACCGCCGTGAGCAGGTCGGACCAGACGGCATGGCCGGCTTGCCCGTCCATGGTCAGGCCATAGACCGACTCGAAGGCCCGGATCGCGCCGGTGTCGAGCATATTGTCTGAGCCGGCCTTCCACTGATCCTTCAGGTTCCACGGGTAGCTGCCCGGCCAGCTGAAGGTCCCGGCGGGCGCGCTATAGGCGGCCGAGAGCTCCGCCCTGGCGTTGGCCGGGCCGACGCCGGAGGACTGGGACGTCCAGGTCAACGGCAGGTACCCCAGCTGGGCGAGCAGCTGCTGCAGGCGCATGGTGCTGAACGAGCCCGTGGTGAAGCTCTGGCTCTTACCGGAAGTAAGAGTGCCGCCGTTGCCCGCCTTCGCTCCCGCGGCTGATATCACGCCAGCCAGGCCGCCTGGGATCTTGACCGTGACGCGGGTGTTCTCGAAGTACCCCACGGCGGGGGTGAAGACCGCGGAGTCGCCCTGGACCGTCCAGTTGCCCGGGATCGAAGGCGAAAGCGTCGGCATCGGGGAGCTAGCCGACAGCGGCGCGGAGAACTGCACCCGGATGGGACTAGCGCCGTTGACCCCGCGTGCGCCCGCCGCCGGGGTCACCGACACCACCTGGAGGTCGGCCGGGGGCTGCTGCGGCTTGACCGCGGCCGCGGGGGCGGCAGGCGACACCGGAGCGGCGTGGCTCCCCGGCGACGCGAACGCCACGATCATTACGCCGGCGGCGAGGACCAGCGCGGCGCTGCTGGCGGTGAGGGCCGCCCCGCGCCTCTTCAACGGCTTGGGGACACTGGAAATCTGAGTTCGCGGCCAGATCCGTTTAGCTGCGGAAGTCCCGCCCGTCGGCAGCGATGTTCGCTGTCTGCGGAACCATCCGTATCCCGACACGGCACCGTCCCCCTCAACGTGATTTCACAATTGGACAAAGTAAAAGGCCGGAACTCTCGACGCAGGCCAGATCGGATAACGAGTCCTCCTACAGACAGACGCGCACGCGCTGGAAAAGGTTGCCGACATCAGCCGATCCGGTCCGCCGACGGAAACGTGATGAGCCCGCCCCCCAGTTCGTTGCTGACCGTAGTCGAATAGACACATGTCAACCCGGGGATTGGCCTGCACGAATATCAGTTTACTCAGCCGTCGCAGGCCGGGAAGCCAGGCTGCGCAGACGACGTAGGCCGCGACGGCCCGCCGCGCACGGCCGCCGCGCCCCGCCGGCCGGCCTGCCCCGGACGCGCGCGGAATCCCTCCCGGCAGGCCGCGACCGGACCGCAGCAAACCGCCACGCGAAACAGTTTGCGCCATTCACGCCTGCCGGATCCGCCGCCGCCGCGGTTATCGATAGGGAATTAATAAACCACCGGCAATGATTAACCGCGCTACCTGCGCGGGGGCGGCGCGCCGGGCCGGCCCGGGCATTATGAATGTCCCGGCCGCGAGGCTTTGCCGCAGGTCAGTTTCCCGGGCCCGACGGGGCGGCGCATTCCCTTCCGACGTTTGTCACCAGCGTTGCCTGACGTGCGGGTGTGACTGCCGTGTCCATCCTTCATCGGGTCGTTCCGGCACCCCCTGACCGTCCCGGGCGGCATCCGAAGCCGGCCGGCCGGTGGCGCTGTGACCTGCCGGGCAGGTCCCGGACATGAGCTCCTCGTAACCTCCAGGAAATATCTGGCGGTCACTGCGAGAGTCGTAATAATTACTTTCCGTCTCCGCGATCGGCCGTGCGGTGAGACCACCACGCGCGCCCGCCTATCACAGGGCAATCTCGGACCGCGCAGATGCCCCGTCACCTGCGGCGTAAGAACTTGGCAATGAATTGCAGAGGTTTCGGCACTGCTCCAGCCAAAAAACCGGACAAAACGCGAATCTTCTGAATTCCCTGATCTCGCCATCACCCCGGGTCTACCGTGATCCACCGGGAGCGTCACAGCGGACATCCATGGAGGTGGATTGAATGCTCAGCGGGCATCGGTCCGCATGGCGCCGTCGCGGTGGTAACAGTCGTGCGGCGCGTATTGCGGTCCCCCTCGCCATCCCGATGGCGTTGGGCCTGACTCTCGGGATCATCCTCGCGGTCTCGGGCGGTAACACCACGCATATCGACCAGTCGGCCCTGGGGGCCTCCGCCAGTCCCTCCGGGAGCGCTTCCGCAATGGCGGCTCCGTCGGCGGCAGCGACGGCCACCGCGCCCGCCGCGGCGGCCGCGGCGGCGGCCAATGTCAACTGCGACATCATCGTCCCGGCGAACCCGCTCAGCGCGCAAGGCCTCGCGACGCCGTACCAGCTCACCGGCCCGAACGGGCAGACACCTGCGGCGTCCGGCTGCATGATGACCAACGCGGCCAACCTGGGGGCGTTCGTCCAGGCCACCATCCTGAACCCGCGCACCGGCGCCCTGTCGGTCTACCACCCCCTGGTCATCACCCAGGGAACTACGCCGGCCGTCGCGCCGGTGGTGCCGACGCTGCCGCGTAACGCGATCGTCACCATCGACTTCGGCTTCAACGGAACGGACCTGTTCCAGGTGGGTGCGACGCCCAACGCGCTGGCGCAGGGCAACTGCGTCAACGGCCTGGGTTCGGTCTTCGGCCAGGTGTCGTTCTGCAACGGCACCAACTTCTTCCGCGCGGCGCTGCGGATGATGCGCCAGGGGCGGCTGTTCGTTCCTTCGGCCGGGACCTCGGCGAAGATCGTGCCGACGGGGGGCGCGCTCGGAACGGGCAACGCCTGCCCGACCGTCCGCAACTTCATCATTGTCGACCAGGACCCGAGCGACAACGTGACCACGAAGTACCTGCTCAACCTGACCACCGGTCAGACGGCGCAGGACACCGCGGCCAACACCGCTAACCTGACGGGTTCCCAGGTGCTGTCCAACGGGAGCGACAACGCCCTGATCGACAATTTCATGGACCCGACGCTCGGGTGCACCCCCTTCATGGCACCCGACCTGGGGAACAACAACGCGCCGGCTACCTCACAGGCGCTCGACGAACTGGTGGCCGCCAGGAACCAGCCGAGGACCGCGGCCCTGGTGCCGGAGAACGACGAGATGGTGCTGGACGGCAACGGCCAGCTCGACCCGGCCAAGACCAACCTCTACCGGTCCAATGTCGGCCAGCCGCCGATCAGCGCGCGGACCGACAGGACCAGCAGCCCGGTGAACTACTGCCAGAACGTGGTCAACATCCAGACCCCGTTCCTGGCGGCCAACCAGGCCCTGCTCGCCACGGGCCAGTCACCGGTGCCAGCGGTGGGCGACACCCTGTTTACCTTCATGGCCAACCGGCTCCTTATGTCCTTCACCAACCTCGGCTGCCAGAACTTCGGCCTCACCAACCCCGTTACCGTCGTCCTCAACGGGGCCGGCGCGGCCATGTCGGCGACCCTTAACACCACCCCGCAGACGGCGACCAGCACCACCGGAGCGGGCGGGGGTACCGGTGGCGGTGGCGGCCAGGGCGGCGGCACCGGCGCGGGCACGCAGCAGTCATGGCAGCAGATATGGCAATGGCAGCAGATATGGCAGCAGTTCCTGGGACAGCAGCAGCGCGACGGCCGCAGGCACCACCAGCTGATGGACCCGTCAGGTGCGTAAGGCGCGGCATACCTCCTAGTGTCACGCCTATCCGGGCTGCGGGCTGGCCGGTCCACCACCGGCCAGCCCGCAGCGGCTTGCACGGCCCGGTGACCCTTTGCCGGTTAACTCCGGGCTCTGGCCCGCGGTTATCGTGGAAGCCACGGAGCCGTGTTCGTGGAGGTAGACGTGGTGAATTCTGTGTTCGTGGTGGACGCCTGCCGGACGCCCATCGGAAAGATCAAGGGCGCGCTGGCCGAAGTACGCCCGGATCACCTGGCCGCCGACGCCATCACGGCCCTGACCAGGCGTAACCCGTGGCTGGACGTGACCGCGATCGAGGACGTCTACTGGGGCGCGGCCAACCAGGCCGGCGAGGATAACAGGAACGTCGCCCGGATGGCCGTGCTGCTGGCCGGGCTGCCGGTGGAGATACCAGGGGCCACGGTGAACCGGCTGTGCGGATCCGGGATGGAAGCGGTCTGCGACGCGGCGCGGACGATCGCGGCCGGCGAGGCGGACGTCTGCCTGGCCGGCGGTTCTGAGTCGATGACCCGCGCGCCGTTCGTGCTCGGGCGCTCCGCCGACCCGTTCCCCCGGGCCATGGACCTGGCCGACACCAGGCTGGGCTGGCGACTGGTGAGCCCGCGGATGAAGGAGATGTACCCGCCGATCACGCTGGGCGAGACCGCGGAGAACGTGGCCGTCAAGTACGGCATCACCCGGGAGCGCCAGGACGAATGGGCGTTGCGCAGCCACCACCTCGCCGCCGCCGCCCGCGATGCGGGACGGTTCGACGCCGAGACGGTTCCGGTCACCACCTCGCGCGGCGAGGTCAGGCACGACGAGGGGATCAACGGCGGCATCACCGCCGCGGAACTGGCCGCGAAGGCGCCCGCCTTCCGCCAGGGCGGCACGGTGACCGGCGGCAACTCCTCGCCGCTGAACGACGGTGCCGCGGCGTTGCTGCTGATGTCGGCCGACGCCGTGCGCCGGGCCGGCGTCAGGCCGCTGGCCCGCTACGCGGGCGCCTCGGCGGCCGGCGTGCACCCCGACTACATGGGGATCGGTCCGGTGCCCGCCATGAACCGGGCCCTGGGCCGGGCCGGCTGGCGGCTGGACGAGGTAGACCTGATGGAAGTCAACGAGGCGTTCGCGGCGCAGTCGGTGGCGGTCGTCGACGAGCTCAAGGCTGACCCGGACCGGGTCAACGTGAACGGCGGCGCGATCGCCATGGGGCATCCGCTCGGCTGCTCCGGCGCGAGGATCGTCACCACTCTGCTGCACGAGATGCGCCGGCGCGGCGCCGCCCGCGGGGCCGCCAGCATGTGCATAGGCGTGGGCCAGGGCATCGCCTCCCTCTGGGAAGCCGCCTGAACCTGTAACAGGCCCGCGGCGCCGGCGTAGTAGTTGCCCGCGGCGGAGGTCTCGAGCGGGGCGGTAGCGGTGTCGGCGGGCAGCGACGACGGCGAAACGAACGTGCTGCCCTGCGGCCCGGCCATCACGGCCTGGCCGAGCGCGCTGCCGTGCAGGTACTGCGACCAGGTCAGGAACCACTCGGTCCAGCCGTCATCCCATTTGCCCGCCGCCGTGCTGTTGGTGACGGTGATCGGGTCACCGGGAATGGACATGTTGTAGTAAGTGACCGCGGCGGCGGGCGGCAGGTTCACGCACCCGTGGCTGACGTTCGAGGTGCCCTGGTTGACGACCGACCACGGGGCGGAGTGGTAGTAGTCGCCGCTGAAGGTGAACCGGACCGCGTAGTAGACGAGCTCGTTGTAGTAGCCGGCGCTGCCCGGGGCGCCGCCGCCGATCATGCGCACCGGGTTGTTCTTCTCCACGCTCACGTAGGAGCCGTCCGGGGTCGGCAGGCTGGCCCGGCCGGTGCTGATCGGCCACAGGTAGGTGCGCTTGCCGTTGATGTAGATCTGCGTCCGGTGCGTCGTCGTGCTGGCCACGGCGATCATCGACCGGCCGATATTGAACGACTGGGTCAGGTTGGCGGTCCCGTATACGCCCTTGGCGGCTTGCACGCCGTCCAGATGGCCGTTGAAGCTGACCGTGGTGTTAGCCGGCCAGTAGTCCCGTGGCCGGAAGTACAGGTGCTGGTCGCCGTCCCAGTACCAGGCGCCGATCACCGGCTTGGACGTGGTCAGCTCCAGCGAGCGCTCGACGGCCGCCTTGCTGGTGACCGGCTGGCTGAAGGTCAGCATGATCGGCATGCCGACGCCGTAGGTCTGGTTGTACCCCTCGTACATCATGGTCGTGAACGTCTGCGAGGGCGCCAGGGTGCGGAACGTGCTCGTCGTGGTGACCCTCTGGCCGCCGTGGCTGCCGGTGGCCGTGACGGTATAGGTCTGCGACGTGTCGAGCGTCCACGTGCTGCGCCAGGTCTTGCCGGCGTCGCTCATGCGGCCGGAGACGGGATGGCCCGAGGTCCGTACCGTGACGTTGGTCACGGTGCCCTTGACCGCGGTGACACTGATGCCGCCCGAGGGGTTGACGTCGTGGCTGCCGTTCGCCGGGGTGATCTTCAGCTCCGCGGCGACCACCGCCGCGTGCGCCTTGGCGGACGCGGAGGCCTGCGCCTTGGCCTGACCGGGCGACTGCCCATGGCCGCCGCACGCGGTAGCGAGCAGGCCGATGGCTGCGCCCGCCGCGATGACGGCATACTGTCGCACGCGCCTGGCTGGCCTGCGGTCTGTGCCGCGCACGGTGACCCTCCTTCGCGTCGGAGTCAGGGCTGGGGCCCGCAATGCCCCGCCTTGCGTGTCTCTCACGCATATTACGTGGTGCTTACCTGACGCGGGTTCCTGCGGCGTGAGCCCAGCACCGCCCAGGCGAGCGCGAGCGCGGTGAGCATGATGATGACGTACTCCGGCCAGGCTCCCACCCGGTCCGCCAGCGTGCGGTAGCTGACCAGCGGCACCCGCGCGTCGAGGATCGCCTGCCGCCAGATGCCGGTGCGCGCGATCAGGGCGCCGTCCGGCGCGATGATGGAGCTCTCGCCGGTGGTCGAGGCGTACACCACGGCGCGGTCGCTTTCGATGGCCCGGATCCTGGCCATGGCCGTCTGCTGCTCGGTCTCGCCCAGCTGCCCGTCTAGCTCGAAGTCTGCGTCGTTGGACTGCACCGCGAGCAGGTTCGCCCCAGCCGTGACCTCAGACCGCACGAGGTTGTCGAAGCTCACCTCGTAGCAGATCACGTCGCCGAGCCTGATCGAGCCGACGTGGAAGACGACGGCCTGGTGACCGGGGGTGAAGTTCACCGGCTGCAGCGCCGGGAGGGAACTGAAGCTCGAGATGATGCCGCGGAACGGGATGTACTCGCCGAACGGGACGAGCTGGCGCTTGACGTAGGTCGTGGTCGGGCCGCGGCCGGGCACCCAGAGCTGGCCGACGTTGCGCTGCGGGTTCTGCAGGACCTCGCCGACTAGGACCGGCCGGCCGACGGCGGCCACCGCCGCGGCGACCTCGGCGTAGATGGCGGGGTCCTGCAACGGGTCCAGGTCGGTGGAGTTCTCCGGCCAGATCACCAGGCCGGGCGCGGGCAGCCGGCCGGCCTTGACCTCCGCGGCCAGCTTCAGCGTGGCCCCGGCGTGGTTCTGCGTGACCTCGGCGTGGCTCAGCAGCTGCGGCAGGTTCCTGGCCCGCGGCACGTTACCCTGGATCGCGGCCACCTGGACCGTCGGCGCGCCCCCGGTCGGGTCCACCGGCAGTAGGCCGCCCGCGAGCACGAGACCGGCCGTCACCACCGCGGCCAGCGCCGGGCGCCAGGACTCCCGGGACCGCGCAAGGGACCCCAAAGGGCCGCGTGGCGACAGCGGACCCGGTGCCAGCCGACCCGGTGCCAGCACCGCCAGCACCGCCCGCGCGATCATGGCGCCGGTCAGGGCGACCAGGAAGGTCAGCAGCGGCGCGCCGCCGACTGCGACCCAGCGGACGTCCGGCGCGATGGACTGGCTCATCGCCAGCCTGCCCCAGGGGAAGGCAAAAGGCCACCGATCCCGAACGCCCTCGACGGTTACCCACCAGCCCGCCACCGCGGCCGGCCAGAAGGGCAGCCGGAGCAGCAGCCGCAGGCCGATGGCGAGCGCCGCGAAGATGACCGCCTCGGCCCCGGCGAGCGCGAACCACGCATACGAGGCCACGTTGACCAGCCAGGACAGCAGCGGCACGAACAGTGCCAGGCCGAACGCCAGGCCGCAGGCGAACGAGCCCCGCAGGCTCCGCCCGGTCAGCGCCACGACGAGCAGGGCTGGCCCGAGCACCGCCAGCGGCCAGACGTCAAGCGGGGGGAAGGAAACGAAGGTGGCCAGGCCGCCCGCGACCGAGATGAGCAGCGCCCAGCGCGTGCCGAAGCCGCCGAAATCCCCGGCGCGGCCCGTCCTGGCGCCGGAGGCGGGTACGGCCTGGGCGGATATCACCGTGCCTCCCGCTCGCCTCAGGGGCGCCTTCAGGCGCCGCCTTCCCTCGTCGCTCGTCCCTCGCTCCTCAGTCCAGGCGACGCCGCGCCCCTCCGGCTCGCTCACCCCGGCAGCCTAACCGGCGGATGCACGCACGTCACGCCAGGCCGTTTTGCCGGGCTTGGGGCACAGAATGGCGGCACAGGCGGCAAGCGATGTTGTTTAGCGTGAACGAGGTATTCCTCTGAGCTATAGTACGTATTGCGAACGCCTCAGTGGGGGGGCGTGCACTTGCCGTTTCCGTTCCTTTCTTAGGTAGTGCACATGACACGCGTTAATCGGCTGAGCCATGATTAAGATCCGCTACCGCCATTCGAATGAGCTTTCCCCTGGCTTACACGCTGCGGCCGAGCGGCATGGCCGCAGCACCACGGTCTACCTGCCGTCCGGCCTGACCGCCCAGGAGCGCCGGGCGGCGCTGCGCAGGCTCCGGCTGTCAGCCCGGATGGGCTACTGCCCGCGGCTGCCTGCTCCTCAGCTGGCGCTCGCGCTGCTCGCCGACCGGATCAGGACCACCATCGGACAGGCGGGCGCCGTCTTCCGCATGCATCCGGCGGGCAGCACCGTGCCGGTCATGGTGATCTCCGCCGGGGCGATTGCCTTTCTCGTCCTGTCCACCGTCTCCATCCGGGTCCTGCACAACCCGCGGACCGCGAGCCAGTCGTCGGCCTCGGGCACGCTGCCGGTGGCGTCGGCCCGCGCGGTCCCCATCTCCGGACCGTCGCCAGGCCAGGCTGCCGGGGCACTGGGCGGGCCGGGCAATCCGGGCAATCTGGGACAGCCCGGTTCCGGTAGCCAGCAGGGGGCCCAGGGTCAGCCGGGATCGGGCGGCCTGAGCGGATCGTCCCTCGCCACGTCACCGGGCCGGGCCGGGTCGGGGAGCGGCGGCGGCAACCAGGGCAGCGGCTCGGGCACCGGCAGCGTAACCGGCGGCGGGACGACGCTCAGCGGGGGCGCGAATCCCGCGCCCCCGTCAGCGCCGGCCGCCGCCAGCACCACGCCCGCTTCGTCACCGTCCTCGGCCGCGCCTAATCCCGCGCCCAGCAAGACCGCGAGCCCGGGCGGCGTCTGCGTCAACGTGGGCCCGCTGGGAATCTGCCTGAACGTATAGCCCCCAGACAGCGCACAGTACTCTGGGTCGAGCTAACGACCGGACCTCGTCCGGCCGAGCGCAAAGGAGCGCGAAGGAGCCTGGAGTTGAGTAGGCGCGGGTGGCTGCTGTTCGGCGCGATGAGCGTGATCTGGGGGATCCCCTACCTGCTCATCAAGGTGGCGGATGGCGGTGTCTCGGTGCCGGTGCTGGTCTGCACCAGGGTCGCCCTCGGCTCGCTGCTGCTGCTGCCCGCGGCCGTCCGCGGCGGCTACCTCGGCGCGCTGAAGGGGCACGCCGGCTGGCTGGCCGCGTTCACGGCGACGGAGATCGTCGGGCCGTTCGCGCTGCTCTCCAACGCCGAGCGGCACCTGCCCAGCTCCACCAGCGGCCTGCTCGTCGCGGCGGTGCCGATCTTCGGCGCGCTGCTGGCCTGGCTGACCCGCGGCGGTGATCAGCTCACCTGGGTCCGCTGGACCGGCCTGGCGATCGGGCTGGGCGGCGTCGCCCTTCTCGCCGGGCCAGGCGCGGGCCGGGGCGGCACGCTGCCGGTCATTGAGGTGCTGCTCACCGCGCTCGGCTACTCCATCGGCCCGCTGATCGCCAACCGCAAACTGGCCGACCTCCCGCCGGTCGCGGTCAACACGGTCTGCCTGGGCGCGGCCGCGGTGATCTACGCGCCGTTCGCCGCGCTCACCTGGCCGCACTCGGTCCCGTCGCTCAGGGTGCTCGGGGCGCTGGCCGGGCTCGGGGTGATCTGCACGGCGGCCGCGTTCCTCGTCTTCTTCCGGCTGATCGCCGAGGTCGGCCCGGCCCGCGCCACCGTCATCACCTATGTCAACCCGGCCGTCGCGGTGGCGCTCGGCGTCCTCGTCCTAGGCGAACACCTAACCCCCGCCATCGGCATAGCGTTCGTGCTCATCCTTGGCGGCTCGGTACTGGCCACCCGCCCTAGTAGAAGCGAGCCAAAGGGGCGCGGCACCGCCTGGACTGAGGAGCGACGGAGGAGCGAGCCGAAGGGCGCGGCGTCGCCTGGACTGAGGAGCGAGGAACGAGCGACGAGGGAAGGCGGCGCCTGAAGGCGCCCGAAGGCGAGCGGAGATAGAGCACGAGCGACGAGGGAAGGCGGCGCCTAAAAGCGCCCCGGAGGCGAGCGGAAGACAGAGCGCCCCGGAGGCGAGCGAGGACAAAAGGGGGAGCGCCCCGGAGGCGAGCGAGTACTAAAGAGGGGAGTGCTACCCAGCCCGTTCGGGATAGATCTGTTCTTTAATGATCCGAACGGCCTGGTGCGTGCCGCCTGCATGATCTGCGGTTTTCCCGAGGGAAGGGCTCATGAGCGAGACAGCCACACCGGACACGGCGGGGATCGAGGGCCTGCGGCTGAAGAGCGCGCGGGGCCGGTGGGTGGTGACCGCCACCGTGCTGGGCTCGGGCATAGCCGCCCTCGACGCGACCGTGGTGGGCATCGCGCTGCCGGCCATCGGGCGGGATTTCCACGCCGGCGTGGCCAGCCTGCAATGGGTCGTGGACGCCTACACGCTGACGCTGGCCGGGCTGCTGCTGCTCGGCGGGACGCTCGGCGACAGTTACGGGCGGCGGAAGATGTTCGTGATCGGCACGGTGTGGTTCGCGATCGCGTCGCTGCTGTGCGGGCTGGCGCCGAACGCCGCGACGCTGATCGCGGCCCGGGCCCTGCAGGGGGTCGGCGGGGCGCTGCTGACGCCCGGCAGCCTGGCCATCCTGCAGGCGTCCTTCGCCGAGGAGGACCGCGGAGCCGCGATCGGCGCGTGGTCGGGTCTGGGCGGCGTCGCCACCGCGATCGGCCCGTTCCTCGGCGGGTGGCTGATCGGCGCGGTGTCCTGGCGGCTGGTGTTCTTCATCAACCTGCCGCTGGCGGTGGCGGTCGTGGCCATCGCCGCCCGGCACGTGCCCGAGACGAAGGCGCCAGGTCCGGTGCCGAGGCTGGACATCAAGGGTGCGATCTGCATCAGCGGCGCGCTGGCCGGGATCACCTACGGGCTGATCGCGGCGTCGGCGGCCGGATGGTCGTCGGTGTCGGTGCTGGTGCCGCTGGTCGCGGGGGCGGTGCTGCTCGGCCTGTTCATCCTGGTCGAGGCGAAGGAGTCGGAGCCCATGTTGCCGCTCGGGGTGTTCGCGTCCCGGCAGTTCTCCGCGGCCAACGCGGTGACCTTCGTCGTCTACGCGGCGCTGGGCGGGCTGCTGTTCCTGGTTCCCACCGTGCTGCAGGTGGTCCACGGCTATAGCCCGATAGCGGCGGGCACGGCGCTGCTGCCGGTGACCTTCATCATGCTCCTCCTTTCTTCCCGTTCGGGAGCGCTGGCGGCCAGGATCGGGCCGCGGCTGCAGATGACCGTCGGGCCGCTGGTGATCGCCGCGTCGCTGGCCTTGTTCACCCGGATCGGGGGATCCGGCGACTACCTGACCGCGGTGCTGCCCGCGGTGGTGGTGTTCGGGCTCGGGGTGGCGATCAACGTGGCGCCGCTGACCGCCACCGCCCTGGCGGCCGCCCCGGCGGACCACGCCGGCATCGCCTCGGCGGTCAACAACGACGTGGCCCGGGTGGGCGGGCTGATCGCGGTGGCGGTTCTGCCTGCGCTGGCCGGCATTACCGGGAACAGCTACCTGCACTCGGCCGCGCTCGCCCACGGCTTCAAGATGGCGGCGTGGATCGCGGCCGCGTTCTGCGCGGCCGGAGGCGTGCTGGCCGCGGCCACCATCCGCAACCCCAGCAAGGCCGTGTGCGCCGAGACGACGCCGCTCGACTCGCACTGCGGTCTTGAAGCGCCGCCGCTGCGTAGCCTGGTACCCGTAAGGCTCACCAATACAGGGGATAAGCAATGACTGCAGACGGCACCCTTGCGACTGATACGCCCGTGACCGCTGATGCCGATGCGCAGATGGCGGTGGCGGCGGCCGCGCGGGCCGCGCGGGGCGCGGTCGCCGACCTGGCCAGCGTCCCGGGCGAGCTCCTCGACGACGCGCTGCGGGGGATAGCGGACCACCTGGGCCGCCGGGCCGGCGAGGTGCTCGCGGCCAACGAGGCGGACATGCGGTCGGCGCGGGCCGATGGCGTCAGGGACGCGCTGCTGGACCGGCTGCGCCTGGATGGGGCGCGGCTCGAGGCCATCGCCGGCCAGCTCCGCGCGCTGGCCCGGGTCCCGGCCGAGCCGGCCCGGCGGACGGTCAGGGAACTGCCCGGCGGCCTGCTGCTCGAAGAACGCCGCAGGCCGGTGGGGGTCATCGGGGCCAACTTCGAGGCCCGGCCCAACGTGGTGGTGGACATCGCCTCGCAGTTCGTCAAGTCGCGCAACGCGGGCGTGCTGCGGACGGGCTCGGCGGCCATCCGTTCGGCCATGGCGCTGGCGGACGAGGTCATCGCGCCGGCCCTCGGCGCGGCCGGGCTCGACCCCGCCATGATCCAGCTGGTCCGCGTGCCCGGGCAGTCCTCCGCCCGCGCGCTGGTGAGCCAGCCCGGCCTGATCCCGCTGGTGATCCTGCGCGGCAGCGGGGACAGCACCCGCTCGCTGGCCGCCGAGGCGGCGCGGCACGGCGTGCGTACCATGGCCCACGCCGACGGCGGCGCGGTCATGTACCTGGACGCGGCCGCCGACCTCGCCGTGGCGGAACGGCTGATCGAGGCCAGCCTGGACCGCCTCGGCGTCTGCAACCGGCTCAACCTGCTGCTGGTGCACCCGTCTTTGTGGGAGGACATGGTCCCGCGGATCCGTGAGGTGCTAGACCGGCTGGGGATTGCCGCTTCGCTGCCGCCGCACTCCCATCCGCTCGGCCACGAGTGGGCGCTTGACCCGGGGCGGGAGCCGACCGTGACGGTGGCGCCGGCCGACGGGCCGCGCACGGCGGCCGTGCTGGCCAACGAGGAGACCTCGGGGCTGGCCGCGGCCATCGTCACCCAGGACCGGGCCGCCGCGGCGGAGTTCCTCGGCGCTTACGCCGGCACCGGCGCGTTCTGGAACGCCACCACGCGCCTGCTGGACGGCTTCAAGCTGTTTTCCGTGCCCGAGACCGGGATCAACATCGACGCGGTGCCCGGCCCGCGCGGGCCGGTGACCTTCCGCGACCTGTTCCTGCGCCAGTTCGTGGTCACCCCGGTGACGCCCTAGCCGAGGACGGCGAGCGGCCCGGAGTGCTCGACGCGGTGGTTGACCATGTCCAGGTGACGCTGGGTATAGCCGCGCACGGCGCGGAGCTGACGCTGGGTGAGCCGGTCGCAGATCCAGTCCCAGTGCAGTGACACCCAGTCGCCCGGCCCGATGTCGTGGGCGAGGACCGTGCCGTCCAGGGACAGCCGGGCCATCTCCTGCGCGGGCTCGCCCAGGGTCAGCAGGCGCCCGTCCCAGCACAGCGGCCGGTACTCGACGGCCGCCTGGTCACCGTGGACGGCGATCACCTTTCCCCACCGGATCCGGCACCGGTCCAGGACCATGAGCGCGTGCTTCGCCTTGCGGTCGTCGCCGAGCAGGCCCACCCACGGGTACACGCCGAAGACGTGGAAGCTGTGATGCGGCACCCCGCCGGCCAGCACGCCCTCGGCGAGGAACTGGAACTTGTTGCCCACCCGGTGCCGGAACCGGTCCTGCATCGAGTCGCCGGTCTTGGCCACGGGCACCCGGTCGAGCAGGTCGTTACCCACCCAGTAGGCCTCTACCACCCGGTGGTCAAGCGGGTCCTTGATGCCGCAGCCGGCCGAGATCAGCTCCAGGTACGGCCACGCGCCGGAGAAGGCCTGGGCGAGCTGGACGAGCCCGCGGTCGACGACGCCCGCGACCGCGTACTCCCGGAAGGCGGCGAAGTCGTCGGGGCCGCAGTAACCGAGGGCGTTCGGCGGGTACGCGTACCTGACGAACATCAGCGGCCCGTCCGGCCCCGCGGCCTCGGGGGTGCCGGGGCCCTTCCCGTCCGTCGCCCCGGTCACAGGATCCCCCCAGCGGTTTCGCGGGCCATGGCCTCCTGCGCCGCCTGGGCCGCGGCGTCCATGGCCGCCTCCAGGGCGTCCCCCTCGCGTTCGGCGGCCTCGCGTTCGGCCCCCAGCGCGGCCAGCGCGTCCCGCGCCTCCTCCGCCGTCATGGCCGAGAGCGCGAATCCCATGTGCACGAGGACCCAGTCGCCGGGACCCGGCGGTTCGTCGAGCAAGCCGACGTTGACCGCGCGGGACACGCCGCCCATGTCGACCATGACCAGGTCGGGGTGACCGGTATCACCCGCCACGAGCTGAGCCGGGATCCCCAGGCACATAACCCATCCCCCTCTCAGCCTGCTCCGTGGGCCGGCACCGGCTCGTAGGTGATCGATTCGAGCGTTATCTCGTCGCCGCCACTGATCTCGACGTCCGCCCCCGCGCACCGGGGGCAGACGGCCAGCACGTCAGTGGTCTCGGCGGCCAGGCCGCAGTTCCGGCAGGTAATCCTGGCCGGGACCGTGACCAGTTCGACGGCGGCGCCGGCCGCCTCGGTTCCCTCGGCTACGAAGCTGAACGCCTGGGTCAGTGATTCCTGGTCGACGGCGTGCCGGACCCCGAACCGGACCCGGATCCCGGCCACCTTGCGGCCGCCGGCCCGCTGGCGCACGGCGTCCAGCACGCCCTCGCACAAGCCATACTCGTGCATTCCGCTCCATCCTTCCCGGCGCGGGTGGGTTACATCTCACGGAGCTCCAGGTACCGCTTGATGTCCGGTAGCGTGTCGATCACCAACGCCAGCACGGCGGCTATGACCGCCGCCTTGATCAGCCTGCTCAGCATGCCGCGCACCTCCTTCCCATGTGAGTCCGTCGCTATTGTTCTGCTGAGTCCGTCACCATGTGCTGCTCCACCGTGTGCTGCTCGCCGGCTTCCGGCTCGTCCGGTGCGTCTGCGGCCGCGCTGGCCAGGATGTCCCGCACCGTCCGCACGGCGTGCGGCAAGGCCTCCTGGACCGGCTCGGTCAGGCCCATCCCGGCACTGACGTCGGCGGGCTCACAGGCCACGAGGAGGCTGCGCCCGGGCCGGCCGCCTAGTGACGCGAGCAGCGCGAAGATGCCGTCCGGCGTCAGGCTGTGCGCGTCGATGACCGGCCCGTCCAGACGGCCGGCGTCCGGCACCTCGACCTCGAGGACCGTGACCGTTCCCGGCGGCTCGCCGCGCGCGGCCGCATCGACGAGCACGAACAGGTCGCAGCCATCGAGCAGCTCATAAGCCAGGTGGACGCCGCGGATGCCGAAGTCACGGACTTCCACGCCGGCCGGCCGGAGATCATCGGCGAGCAGCCGGACGACCTCCACTCCGAAGGCGTCGTCGCGCAGGAACACGTTGCCCACGCCCGCCACCAGCGTCCGGCCGGTCATACGGTGCCCCCCGCTCGCTTCCGCTCGGTGGCCTCGCACGGCTCTACCTCGTCGACGGTGAAGTAGAGGAAGCGCCCGTGCGCTATCCGCAGATCCTCGTCCGGGTGGTCGGCGAGGGACACGGCCAGGTAAGGCTTGTCTTCCACGTCGTACAGCACCGCCTGCACTTCGGCGATCCGTCCGGCCAGGAACATGTCCTGGGCGTCGGCGCGGCGTGCCCCCGGCCGCAGCCGCACCCGGCTGCCGCGGGCGACCGGCCGGCCACCGATGGTCACCGTGTCGGTGTCCGGGGACACGGAGGCATCCACATCTGGATCCCACCAGGGAACCGCCGGATCGGGCTGCGCCTCCGGGTCGCCGGGGGCAGCTCCGTTGCTTCCGCCGGAGGCGGCTCCGGGACCCCCGCCGGAGGCGGCTCCTCGCCCCCCGCCGGAGGCGGCCGAGCGCCCCCCGCCGGAGGCGGCCGAGCGCGGCGAGCGGATGGTGCCGTGCAGCCGGGCCATGGTCGGCGCGTCCATCGACTCGACGCGGTCGATGAGCGCGGCCGCCCGCGGGTCGGTGGCCCGGGCCTCGAGTTTCTCCTCGTCGGAGAGCGCGAGCGTGCGGAGCGTGAGGATCTCGTCGATCTCGGTGCCGTCGTAGAGCTCGCCGGGGCTTTCCGGGGCCAGTTCGGGGTTGTCATACAGGATGATCGGCGCGGACAACATGACCTGCCGGCCGCCGTCAGGATCACCAAGCACCGGCCAGCCGCCGACGTTCTCGCACTCGGCCACGGCGGGCTGCGCCCATATCGGCGGATCGGTCATCGAGATGAACTCGCCGCCCGAAACGCTGATGATCATGTGGGCGGCGACCAGCGCCCTCGGCAGCGCCTCTTCCCTGAGCTGCGGCACGGGGTCGGCCGTGGTCCGGTTCTCCACCCGGATCCGGAGCCGCACCGCCCGCCACGGGCCTGGCGCCGGGGTCGCCAGCGCCGACACGGCGCCGGCCAGAGGCTCCCGGCGGCGGATCGCAAATCCGGTCCCCCGGCCGTCATGGGTCCCCGGGCCGTCTTGGGTCCCCGGGCTGTCTTGAGGGTCGCCGGACTCGGCGAGCGGTTCGCGGTCTTCGCCCCCGGCGACGGTGAAGTCCTCCACGTGACCCTCGCCGAGTAGCTCGGCACTGCCGACGGTGAACTCGATCTCGCGTTCCACCGCCTCGTCCCAGGCGGCCGCGGGCGAGCCCTCGACGCTGCGCCGCTGCACCTGCAGGAAACGAAGGATTACCTGAACGGTCGGCTGGCCGGAGTGCTCAAGGACGCACTCGGTCTGCGTGAAGGCGCTTTCCGAGGGATCGACCGCTGTGTACCCGGCCGGCATCACGACGCCGAACTGCCAGCGGCTGCGGTTCTTCTGGGCCGAGGCGCGGTACGGATACAGGATGTAGCCCTCGTAGAGGACGGCGTCGGCGATGCGGCGGACCGCGTCGAGGTTCACGGCTGCTTCGCCTCCGGGGTGCCCTCCACCGCCTCGGATCCCGGTGCCCAGCTGGCCTCGGCCAGCAGAGCGGTGAGGGTCGCGTCCCAGGTCGGCAGGGCTTTCTCCGACTTGAACGCGGAGAGCGCGTCCAGGGTCTCGTGGCTGCACCGCAGCCACACGCTGCCGGGGAAGTGGATGTCAGCCAGTTCCTGCCAGACGGTCACCGGCATCCGGTAGGTGGCTTCGGAGCTCCACGGCACGAGCTCGACCGAATAGCCCTCGCCGTTGGCGACGAAAACGGTGCCGCTGAACAGCATGATCAGCGGGATGGTGCCGTCGTCCAGGCCGTGCAGGTAGCGGGCCGAGGCTACTTCCAGGTCGTAGGTGCACGGCATCTGCAGGTCGACCTCGGTCACCGCGGAGAACGAGGGGACCATGGTCGTGACCGTCGCGAGCTGGATCGGCTTGACCGTGTCGGCCCATCGGGACGGGTCGCCGAACAGGTCGTGCAGCCGCCGCGCCTCGGCAGCGGAATACCTGCGCCGGTGCGGCTCGATGCGGATCTGGCAGCGCAGGGCGATCGCGTGCACGCGCGCGCCGGAACGCTCGGTGATGGTCAACTGGAAGGTCAGTGTCGGGGTCGCCGAGTACCGTTCCGCGCTCACGCCCGTGCAGCCGAAGATCAGGTCCGCCATCTCAGTGCTCCAGCTCCGGGTCGTCCGGGTCGTGCGGGGCCGGTTCGAGGGCCGGGCGTTCCAGCACGAGCGCACGCTGGCGCAGGCCGGCCAGGAACTCCGCGAGGGCGGCCCGGACCTCCGCGCCGCCGTCGAACCCTTGCCAGCGTAGCCGGAGCTCGCCGACCAGCGAGTAGCAGGCGTCGATCGGGATCAGGTAGACCTCTCTGCCGTTTTCAGTCCGGTTCACGAAGATGGCCTCGACGTCGGGCGCGATCGCGCCGAGCAGCGGGCGGGTGGCCGCAAGCCGGTCCCAGGCTTCGAGGTCGAGCTCGCACTCGGTCGTGCCGCCCGGGCTCGGGTACCCGGCCACCACACGGCCCAGCGCCGAGTTGAAGAAGAAGAACGCCATCGCGACCGGGATCTGCAGCTCATTCCAGTCCGCGTCGGTGAGCGGGCGGTCCGGATCGTGATAAACGTGGTCAGGCACGGCCCGGTACCGGCCACGCGCTGCGCCGTCATGGGTGAACAGCAGATAGCACGCGCGGCAGGCGCACACCAGCGACCGCTTTTCGGTATCGACGAGATGCCCGTGACCGCGCCTACCGTCGAGCACCTCATTGCACATCTCGCACCGTTCGGCTTCCGTAGCCTCACCGGCACCAGGATCCGGACCCGGAGCGGCGGCCGACGGGGCGCCGGCCGACGGGGCGCCGGGCTGCGGTCGCTTGGCGAAGCGGCGCAGACCGGTCACGGATACCCCGGCACCGGTCACCGGGTACCCCCGGTCCACGCCGGGCGTCGGCCGATCTGCAACAGCGGCAGTTCGGGGACCGCCTCGACCACTTCGATGTCGACCCCCGCCGTCTCCGGTGCCGCGTCCGTCACCGACTTCTCGATGGCCGCCGGGACCGTGTCCGCGGAGGAGCCGCAGCCGTGGCCGCCCTGCTCGAGGCGCAAGTGGACGATGCCGTGATCGTCGATGCCGCGGTACTCGACCGTGCCCGCATGCGAGCCGAGCTGGGGGAGAACCTGGTCGATCGCACGCTGGATGCGAGTGCCGGCGTCGAGCGGGTGCAGATCGTGCACCAGCAGCAGGCTCTCCACCAGCGGGTCCGTGACTAGCTTGGCCAGCAGCCGTGGCCCCGCCTCCTCGTCCTTGCCGAGGATCTCCACGATCGCGGCCAGCCCATCGCCGTACAGTTCGACCAGGCAGCTCACCAGTTCTTCCGCGGTGTCGGCGACCTGCGGCCCGGCATGTGATCGCAGTTCGGCGAGCAGCGCTTCGACCCGCTCGCCAGCCGCTTGTGCCTCATTGCCTGCGGCCATCGGCCCTCCCTTAGTTGGCTTTAGCGCTCAGGCCGGTGCCGCTCATCACCGGTGCCGGTCGTGAGCGGCACCGGTGATGGCGGGTACCGGTGATGGCGGTTACCGGTGATGCCGGTCACATGGCCAGGGTCACTCCGGTCGGCGAGTGCGCCGTCTTGAGCACCTTGCCGCCGCCCAGGTACATGTGCACGCCACAGGGCAGGCACGGGTCGAAGCTGCGCACGGCGCGCATGATGTCGATGCCCTTGAAGTTATCCGGGGGGTTCTCCTCGAAGATCGGCGTGTTCTGCACCGCGTCCTCGTACGGTCCCGGCGTTCCGTAGGTGTCGCGCACGCTGCCGTTCCACGGCGTGGGCGGGTACGGGTGGTAGTTCGCGATCTTCCCGTCCCTGATCACCATGTGGTGCGAGAGCACGCCGCGGACCGCCTCGGTGAAGCCGCAGCTGAACGCGTCCTGGGGCACGTTGAAGGACTCCCACGTCTTGGTCCGCCCGGCCCGGATCTCGGCCAGGGCCTGCTCGACGAAGTACAGCGCGACACCGGCGGAGTAGGCCTGGAAGTAGGTCCGGGCCCGGTCCCGCTCGATGGCGTTGGAAAGCGGCTGGCCTTGCTTGTCCACCGGGATCTTCCACTCGAAGGTCTTTTCCGGTCGGGACATGGTCCGCGGCAGGTTGATCTTCACGCTGTGGCCGGTTGACTGCACGTAGCCGCAGTCGACCAGGCCTGCCAGCGCGGTCGCCCACAGCCGGGCGATCGGGCCGCCGCCGGTGTCGAGCGGCAGGAAGTTCTGCCCATCGAACCAGCGGGGGGACATGGTCCAGCTGTACTTGTCGTCGAAGTCGCGCTTCGCCGGCCGCGGGATCGTGTGCTGATTCCACGGGTGACGCCGGTCGATCGGGTTCCCCAGCTCGTCGTGGGTGACGAACATCTCCTTGTCTTCCCAGTCCTCGTAGTAGGAGTGACCGAGCAGGATCCGGATGCCCAGGTTGATATCGACCAGGCTGGTGGTGAGCAGTTTCCCGTCGACCACGACGCCGGGGGTGACGAACATCTTGCGGCCCCAGTCGGCCATGTTCCGGTAGGTGAAGTCGCAGTACTCGGGGTTGTTGAGGCTGCCCCAGCAGCCGAGCAGCACCCGCCGCCGGCCGACCTCCTCGTATCCGGGCAGCGCCTCGTAGAAGAAGTCGAACAGGTCGTCGTGCATCGGCACGACCCGCTTCATGAACTCCACGTAGCGCATCAGCCGGATCAGGTAGTCGGTGAACAGCTGCACCGTCGCGACCGTGCCCACCCCGCCGGGATACAGCGTCGACGGGTGGACGTGACGCCCCTCCATCAGGCAGAACATCTCCCGGGTGGACCGGCTGACCTGAAGCGCCTCGCGGTAGAACTCGCCCTCAAGCGGGTTGAGCGAGCGCATGATGTCGCCGATGGTGCGGTAGCCGTGCTCGCCCGCGTGCGGCGCCTCGGTGGCGTTGGCCATCTCGAGCACGCCGGGATTGGTCTCGGCCACCATCCTTTCGCAGAAGTCCACCCCGACCAGGTTCTCCTGGAAGATGTTGTGGTCGAACATGTACTCTGCGGCCTCGCCGAGGTTGATGATCCATTCGCCGAGGTGCGGCGGGCGGACACCGTAGGCCATGTTCTGGGTGTAGACCGAGCAGGTCGCGTGGTTGTCACCGCAGATCCCGCAGATCCGGCTGGTGATGAAGTGCGCGTCGCGGGGGTCTTTCCCCTTCATGAAAATGCTGTAGCCGCGGAAGATCGACGACGTGCTATGGCACTCCGCGACCCTTTTGGCCTTAAAGTCTATTTTGGTGTAAATGCCGAGGCTGCCGACGATCCTGGTAATGGGATCCCAGGCCATCTCGGTAAGCTGGCTCTGGTCGGCGGAACTCGGGATTTCGTTTTCTACGGTTGTCATCGGGTTCACCACGTCTTCTGGTAGCCGGTGCGGAGTTCAGAGCCCTTCACACGCCACTTCGGCTCCTTGTCCGCCGTGCGGGCGGTGAAACCGCGGAGGCTGCGTATCACGGTGCCGTACATCCCGCTGGCGGTCGTCGACACCGTCGCGCCTGGCGGCTTGTCCATGAACGGCATGAACTTGTCCGGGAATCCCGGCATCGTGCAGGCGATGCAGATGCCGCCTACGTTCGGGCAGCCACCGACGCCGTTGATCCAGCCGCGCTTGGGCACGTTGCACTTGACCACCGGTCCCCAGCAGCCCAGCTTGACCAGGCACTTGGGTGAGCCGTACTCGTTGGCGAAGTCGCCCTCTTCGTAATACCCGGCCCGGTCGCAGCCCTGGTGCACTGTGGCGTCGAACAGCCACCGCGGCCGCAGGGCCTCGTCGAGCGGGATCATCGGGGCCTGCCCCGCCACCTGGTAGAGCAGGTACAGGATCGTCTCGGACAGGTTGTCCGGCTGGATCGGGCAGCCCGGCACGCAGACGATCGGCAGGCCGGCCTTGGACTTGTAGTCCCAGCCCAGGTAGTCAGGTACGCCCATGGCGCCGGTCGGGTTGCCCGCCATGGCGTGGATGCCCCCGTAGGTGGCGCAGGTACCCACCGCCAGGATGGCGGTGGCCTTGGGCGCCAGCCGGTCGAGCCATTCGCTCGTGGTCATCGGCTGGCCCGTCGCCGGGTTGTTGCCGAAGCCGCACCAGTAACCCTCCGACTTGATCGCCTCGTTCGGGATGGATCCCTCTACGACGAGGACGAACGGGTCGAGTTCGCCCCGGTCGGCCTTGTGCCACCACGCGATGAAGTTGTCCGCGCCTTGCTCGGGTCCGCACTCGAAGTCGATCAGCGGCCAGTGCACTGCCACCTTGGGCAGTCCCGGCAGCGCGCCGAGCACGATTTCCTCGATGCTGGGCTGGGTCGCGGCGGTCAGCGCCACCGAGTCCCCATCACACCCGAGGCCCCCGTTCATCCAGAGAATGTGCAGGACAGGCTCCTCTGCGGCCTGGGTCATAGCAGCCACCCCTTCGTTAGGCTGCCCGCGTCTGCGGGGCCCGGATTAAGGTCACGCGCGAGCGGGATGCTGAGCCGCGAGAGCGCGGCATCAGGCCGCCTGATCTCTGGCCTGCGCCCGGATCGCGCCGGTGCATAGTGCAGCCCTGGCCGGCGTCGCGCCGGCTCAACCGGAGACGGGCTGTGCGGTATTGCTGAGGCACCCGAGCCCATTCTCGGTGCGCCACAGGGCGTCGTTGGCGGCATACGCCGCCCAGCTGACCGCTCATCACATGCTCACTAGGCCGGCTCATGGCAACCATGCCGTCACCGGTTCCAACAGCGTATTCCTGTTACGTTGAGATCTGCAAGACCGAACAAGACAGAACAGTCCCCAGGCGGGACACATATGTCTAACCGATCTGGCTCGTCTGTGGCGCCCGGATACACGTACTCTCATTGTCATACCCGGGTGACTGCGTGCGCCTGGTGATTTTCCGTGATTCGCGACCCGGAGGGCGGCGATGGACAAGCCAGCCGACTTGATCAGCGACAACATCGAGGTAGTACCAGTCGTGGTCCTGTCGCGGACGTTCCCCGCGCGGCCGTCCTCCATCCCGGATATCCGCGACTTCGTCCGCCGCTGCCTGGCCCAGTCGCCGCTGACAGAGGAAGACAACCGCGCAGTGGGCGAGACCGTCGCCCAGGCGCTGCTCGAGGCCGCGGGTCCGAGCGGCGCGATCAACGTCTCCTTCCGCATCTTCCCCGACCACGTCGAGGTTGACGTCCTGCGCTCGGGTGCCCAGATCGGGACGGCCGCTGGCCTCGACGCCCTGACGTCCTTGCTCAAATCGGAGGGGCCGGGCGCGCACTTGGGCGCCGCCCATCGCGACGCGGAGGCCGCCGGGCATGACGGGTCCGATGAGGCGGCGTTCGCCGACTGGATGGCTGCCGCGCTGCGCCGTGAGGGCATGACCATGGAGGTGGCCGCCCGTCAGCTCGGGGTCTCGGTGAAGACGGTCAGCCGCTGGGTGGGCGGCGCCACCGAGCCGCGGCTGCGCGATCTGCGGCGCATCCGCGAGCTGTTCGGTGATTTCCCGCTGCCCTGACGCCCCCGCGGCCCTGGTGTCCCGCTGGCCTGATATAGAGGCATCTATCCAATCCCACCGGAGCAGTAGACCTGTGTCCGCCCGACCGCTTACGGTTGGGCCGTGACTGCATACACAGGCAATTTCCGGCTCGGGCCGGACGCGGGGCGCGTCGTCATCAAGACGGGCCGGGCCGGGCTGGCCGCGAGGGCCGGCCATGACCTGACTCTCGAGGTCACCCGGTGGTCGGCGCAGGTCGAGGTGCCCGCCGAGGAAGACGGCGGCGTGACGGCGGCTAGGGTCACCGCCGAGCTCGACCTCGGCTCGCTGGAGGTCCGGGAGGGGACGGGCGGGGCCAAGCCGCTCAGCGACGGGGACCGCCGGGACATCAAGAAGCAGATGAGCGCGATCCTGGGTGACGCCACCGCCAGCTTCACCTCATCACGGATCATCCGCTCCGGCGCCAGCGGCGGCGCGATCGAGGGCACGCTCACGCTCAACGGGAGGACGCAGCCGGTCCGGCTGCAGGTGACCGAGGCCGGGCCGGGCCGGTACCGAGGATCGGGCACCGTGCTGCAGTCGGCCTTCGGGATCAAGCCGTACAGCGGCTTCTTCGGCGCGCTCAAGCTGCGCGACGAGGTCGGGGTGGAGTTCGAGGTGGATCTGTCCAAGGCGGAATCCGCCGGCCCGACCGGGTAACCGGAACCCGCGTGAAGTTCCTCGTGATCTGGAAGCTCGACCTGTCGCTGCTGTCCCCGCACGTGGCCGCTGCGATCGCGCGGATGCCCGCGTACGCGAAGCCGCTTGAGCAGTCGGGCCAGGTCGCGGCCAGGTATCACATCGTCGGCGCGCACGGCGGCGCCTGGGTGTATGACGTCGGCTCGAACGAGGAACTCGAGCGACTGATCGCGCTGATGCCCGTCTACAACTTCGCGCACTACACCATCTACCCGTTGGCCGACATGCCCGACTGGGACGAGCCGGGCGCCGCCGTCGCCGACCCGGGCGCAACCCTGGGCGGCGGCCCGCCGGAGCGGTGACGCGCCCATCGGCTATCGGAATCACTGATTGCGCGAATCCGAGATTCGTCGAATACTCGGAGAAACGTGCCCGGGCGAAAGGGAGTTGCCCGGGTCGGAGGTGACCGTGGCGGGCTATCAGACCGTGGCGCAACGGAACCTGGCCTGCGCCATTCGCATCAAGGAGCGGCGCAGGGAACTCGGGCTGACCCAGGCTGAGGTCGTGGAGCGCGTCTCGCGGTACGGCTCGCGGCTCTCCAACCAGGCCCTCAGCGCGATAGAGAACGGCCGCCGCCTGGCCGTGGGCCGCCTGCCCGACCTTGCCGAGGCGCTCGATTGCACCGTCACTTACCTTATCGGCCTCACCGCGGACCCGCACAGCTGGCAACCCGATGAGCCCGGCGATCCAACCGCCTCAGATGAATCGGGTACATCAGAACTTTCTGGAGACCCGAAAACCTCTGACGCACGACCGCGGCCGCGCCGCCCGGCCGCGCGTGATCCGGTCAACCTGCCCCGCCGGAGCTGGATCCTTGGTCCCGACGTGCCGGATATCCCGGGGGAGCTCAGGGGCCGGGCCTACGTAACAGGCGCGGCGACCCTATCCTTGTTAATCCCGCGGAGGCCTTCACGGCGCTCGGCTACTTTGACACCGCGCCGGGCTTCGGCATGAACTTCTACCGCACGCTCAAGGCCAACGGCGCGGTCCAGGTGAGCACCATCCCCGAGGTGGTCACCGAGGTGGCCGAGGGCCGGTACCAGCTCGGCATCACGCTGGACTCCCAGGTCCGCGCCGCGGTCAAGCAGGGTTCGCCAGTGGTGCTGGACTGGCCGTCGGACGGCGCGATATCGCTGTACAGCCCGATCGCCGAGACGGTGGCCGCGAAGGGGGCGGTCGGCACGGCCGCGCAGGCCCTGCTGCGTTACGTCCTGTCCGCGGCCGGGCAGACGGCGATCGGGGAGACCGGGTGGCAGCCGGTCGTGCCCGGCATCGCCGGACCGGCGCGCCCGGCCGGAGCCACCGAGGTCTACCCGCCCTGGGCCGCCTTGTTCGGCCGGCAGAACCAGGTGCTGCAGCAGTACCAGGCCATCTTCGGGGCCTGAGCTCGTTGCGCTCTGCCACCAGGGCCACCAGGGCCAGCTGGGCCAGCTGGGCCAGCTGGGCCAGCTGGGCCAGCTGGGCCAGCTGGGCGACCGGGGCCACCGCAGCCGCCGCGGCGCTGGTGGCCGGCCTGATCGCCGCGCTGGTGGCGGTGCCGCTGTGGTCCCTCGGGCGCATCGCGGCCGGCGCCGGGCTGACCGGGATATGGCGGGCGCTGAGCGCGCCCGGCGGCCGGGTGGCCGTGATCCACACCGTGACCGTGGCCGTCACCGTCACGGTCCTGGCCGTCGCCGCCGGGACCGCGCTCGCGCTGGCGGTCGAGCGCCGCCCCGGACGATCCCGCGTATGGCCTCGGCTCCTGGTGGCCGGGCCGCTGGTGATACCCGAGTTCGTCCTCGGCTTCGCGTGGAGCCAGGTCTACGGCCCGCAGGGCCTGTCCGACCACGTCGGCGGCCTGACCCTGCCCGGCTTGTTCGGCCCGGTCGGCGTCGTCGCCGTGCTGACCGTGTACGGGCTGCCGCTGGCCTACCTGGCCGTCACCGCGGGGCTGGCCGCGCGCGCCGATCCCGCCCTGGAACGGGCGGCGCGTTCGGCCGGCGCGAGGGGCTGGACCACGCTGCGGACGGTCACGCTGCCGCTGCTCAGGATTCCGCTGCTGGGCGCGGCCGCGCTCGTCTTCGTCACCGCGGCGGGCAGCTTCGCCGTCCCTCAGGTGCTCGGCGCGCCAGCCGGCTTTGCCACCATGCCCACGCTGGTCTACACCGACCTTGCGCTGTCGGCCGGGCCGGCCGCGTTCACCCAGCTCACCGTGGTGGCCCTGGCCATGGTGGTGCTCGTGCTGCTCGCACTCGGCCCGCTCGACTTGTGGCTGGCCAGGCTGGCGCCCAGCGCGCGGGCGGACACGCCGCCCGCTCCCGGGGTGCGCCGGACCGCCGGCGACCGCGTGGTCATGGTTATCGTCTGGCTGTATGCCCTGTTCGCCGCCGGGATACCGATGGTGACGCTGATCCTGGCCGCGCTCACCCGCGGGCCCGGCCTGCTCCCGGTGCCCGCAAACTGGACGCTGGCCAACTTCCAGTCCGGCTTTTCCGGCGGTGCCGGGGGCGCCCTGCTGCGCAGCGCCGGGCTGGCGCTCGCCGCGGCGATCCTGGCGCCGCTGCTCGGCAGCCTGGTGGCCGGCCTGGCCCGCGGGCGCTGGCGCGGGCCCCTGGCCACCCTGGTCACGCTGGCCTACGCCATCCCCGGCTCCGCGCTCGCGGTCGGCATCATCATCGGGTACGGCCGCTGGCTGGACGGTTCGGTGCTGATCATCCTCATCGCCTACGTGGCCAAGTTCTGGGTGTTCGGGCATCGCCCCGTGCAGGCCGCGCTTGACCGGCTCCCCCCCGGCCTGACCCGGGCCGCCCGGCTAAGCGGCGCCCGGGCGGGCACCGCGGTGCGGACAGTTGTCCTGCCCCCGCTCACGGTGTCCGTGACTACCGCCGCCGCGCTGGTGTTCGTGCTGGCCTTCCATGAGCTCACCATGTCCACGATCCTTTACGGGCCGGGAACGGAGACGTTCGCGGTGGTCATCATGAACCAGCAGGACCTCGGCGGGGTGGGCGCGACCGCGGCGCTCGCCGTGGTGCTGACCGTCCCGGTGGTGGCGGTGGCCGCCCTGGCCGCGTGGCTGGGCCGCCGACCCGGATCATCCGCACGTCGGCATGCCGCGCTAACCATCGATATCCCGAACGGACCTTCGTTCCCGTGACCGTGACACGTTCTCCGGACGCCTTCCTGGGCGCGCACCATGGTTGACGTGACCGCCGCCCGCGCCCTGCGCGTCCCGGATGCCGTCGCCTGTGCGGGCCTGGCCGTGGGCTACGGACGGCCGCCGGCGCTGGCCGGTCTCGACCTGGCCGTGGCACCGGGCGAGACGGTCGCGCTGCTCGGCTCGTCCGGGTCGGGCAAGACCACGCTGCTGAACGCCATCGCGGGCTTCGTCACGCCGCTGGCGGGGGAGATCTGGCTGGCCGGCGAGCTGGCGTCCGGGCCGGGACGGTGCCTGCCGCCGGAACGGCGGCGGATCGGGATGGTGTTCCAGGACCACGCCCTGTGGCCGCACCTGTCGGTGCTCGACACCGTCGCTTACCCGCTGCGCCGGGCGGGCGCCGCCAAGGCGGCGGCACGCCAGGCCGCCCAGGCCATCCTGGAGCAGATGAACCTGGGCCCGCTGGCCGAACGCCGCCCGGGTCAGCTTTCCGGCGGCGAGCAGCAGCGGGTCGGGCTGGCCCGGGCGCTCGCCTGCCGGCCCGCGGTCTACCTGTTCGACGAGCCCACCGCGCACCTGGACGCGAGCCTGCGCGCGCAGATCCTGGAGGAGGTGGCGCGCCGCCGCGCCGCCGACGGCGCCGCGGCCATCTACGCCACCCACGACGCCGCGGAGGCGCTGGCCATCGCCGACCGGGTGGCGGTGCTGCACTCCGGCGCGATGGCGCAGGCGGGCCCGCCCGCCGACATCTACGCCGAGCCGGCCGACCTCACCGTCGCCCGGCTGACCGGCCCGGTTTCCGTCCTGCACGCGCCGGTCAGCGCGGCCGCCATGGGGATGTACACGATCGAAGTGGGCGAGGCGCGGGCGACCGTGCCGTGCGGGTCGGCGCCGGGCGCCGACCTCGCCGAGCCCGCGATCCTGGTCCGGCCCGACTGGGCCCTCCTCGGCGGCGGTGACCTGCCCGGCGTCGTCGGCGAGGTCAGGTTCCGGGGACCGCACACCGACTACCACGTCAGCACGCCCACCGGGACGCTGCTGATCAGGGAGGCCGGGCCGCCCCGGGCCGGACCGGCCCAGTCCGCTGGTCCCTGCTCCGGGCCAGGCTGATGCCGCGCGAACACCCGGGTGAACCCCGAGCGGCAGGGAAAGACAGGCCGCAGCGGACTGGGCGATGAGGCACGACAGCCTGCTGATCCTCACCTGGGACGAGGACGACGGCAGCCAGGGTAATCACATAGCGACGATTTTCGCGGGCCAGCCGGTGCGGCCCGGCAGCTACGCCGAGCCGATCACCCACTACAGCGTCCTGGCTACCATCGAGGCCGCGTACACGCTGCCGCGCGATGGCCAGGCGGCCAGGACGACGCCGATCACCAACATCTGGACGCCGTGAGCGCGGACGCCGCCCGATTCTTCCCTCATCCCCAGCTGCTGTCCGTATATGACCGGCCTTTCCGGGGAACGGTGCTGACGTGAGGGCCACCATGACAATCGGGATCCAGCGCGGGGATGGTGCGGCGGGCAGGGGACTGAGACGCCACGTGGCCGGGACTGCCTTGGTGGCGCTGGCACTGCTGGCGGCGGCGTGCTCGGGTGGCGGGCACAGTAGTGGCGGGCACAGTACCAGCCAGGTAAGGCCTGCGGCCAAGGCTAAGGCCAGTGTCTCGGCAGCCGTCCCCGAGGTGAAGATAACGCCCGCGAACGGCGCCGCCAACGCCGACCCGTCCGCTGGTATCACCGTCACGGCGACCCGCGGCGCGCTGAAGAACGTCACCGTGCGTACCTCCGCTGATGCCGTGTCCGGCACCCTCAGCCAGGGCGGCAAGGTCTGGCGCAGCCAGTGGGCGCTTGACGTCTCGCAGACCTACACGGTGACGGCCACGGCATCCGGAAACACCGTCACCACGACGAGCACCTTCCGCACGCTGACGCCGGGCAGGACGTTCCGGACCCAGATCTTCGAGGGTTACAACCAGACCTATGGCGTCGGCATCCCGGTCATCCTCACGTTCAGCCAGCCGATCACCGACAAGGCCGCGGTCGAGCGATCCCTGCAGCTGAAGACGTCCAAGCCCGTGGCCGGCGGGTGGTACTGGGACGGCAACCAGAACGTGGACTTCCGGCCCAGGGACTACTGGCCAGCCGGCACGACGGTAAGTTTCACCGGGCACCTGAACGGCGTACAGGGCGCGCCGGGCATGTACGGCACCCACACCCTGACCCAGACGTTCGACATCGGCGCGTCACTGGTGGCCATAGGGAACACCGCGACGCACCGCACGCAGATTTACTACAACGGCAAGCTCCGCTATGACTGGCCGATCAGCTCCGGCAGGCCGGGCGACGATACTCCCGACGGGAGCTATCTGACCATCGAGAAGGAAAACCCGGTGCAGATGACCGGCCCGGGGTACAGCATTTCGGTTCCGTGGTCGGTGAGGTTCACCTTCAGCGGGGATTACTACCACGACGCGTACTGGTCCGTAGGCCAGCAGGGCTTCGACAACGTCAGCCATGGCTGCGTCAACCTGTCGCCAGCCGACGCCGAGACGTACTACAACCTGGCCGTACCCGGTGACCCCATCACGATCACGGGCAGCCCTAAGGGCGGTACCTGGGACAACGGCTGGACCGAGTGGTTCCTCAGCTGGCCGCGGTACCTCCAGGGCAGCGCGCTGCACGAGGCCGTGCAGGCCGGGCCGGGCGGCAGCACATTCGTCGACCCTTCGTCGCTACCAGCCTCGACCGCGACCGCGCCGCTGCAGACCGCCCCGGCCAGCAACTCAGCCGCGCGATAGAGCAGCCATGGTCGGCCCCACAGAGCCTCGTACCGCCGGCAGGCGCCGCCCAGCGCGAGCCGGGCCCGGCCCGCCGCGCTATGCGGATACCGTGCTGCTGGTCCGTGCTGCTGACGCTGCTGTTTGGCTGCTATCAGCTTGACCGCCCGGAACTGTGCCGGGATGAGCTGTGGTGCTGACCCTTCGGCGCCAACCCGGCGGTCGGTTCGGCATCGTTAAATTTGCGTGGTGGATGTGGGCTTGGCGGTGTTCGGGGGGCCTACGAGGCAGGCGGCCTACCCGCCCACCCCTTGGCACCACCCGCCTTACGGACCGCCCGCCTCGGCCTGCTGTTGACTCCTGCCAGCGGGAATCCTAACGTAAGCCTGACATCGGCTATGGCAGCGTTAGGCCAGGTGATCTGCGGTAACCGCGGCTTCGTCGTATGCCGCAGGCCGGAAGGGAGACGTCGCGGGACGGGACCGGCTGGCCAGGCTTCGCAGTTCCCCGGCTTGCACGTTGTACGACGTGGCACGCGCGGCTGGAGTCTCCACGGCTACCGTTTCGCGGGTGGTGCACGGCCAGGACCGGGTCCGCTCGTCTACCCGGCAGCGCGTGCTCGAGGTGATCGAGGCGCTCGGCTATGTCCCCGACGGCGCGGCGCAGAGCATGGCCTGGCAGCGCAAGGAAGTGATCGGGCTCGTCACCATTGAAAGCCGCAGCCCTGACACCGATGTCGAGCAAGAAGGCCTGCTGTTCATCGAAGAGGTCTTGCGCGGTGTCGAGCTCTCGCTGAGCCAGGTCGGATGGTCGGTGCTGATCTCGGTCCTCCGCGAGACCGACCGCCCGGACGCCTTCCGGCAGATGCAGAAGATCTCGGCGAAGGTCGACGGGATTCTCATCGCCGAGGGCATCGTCAGCTCAGAGCAGCTGGCGCTGCTGGCGGCGCGCATCCCGATCGTGCTGGTCGCCGGCTCACTCGACGAGCCGCATGCCGACGTCGTAGACGCCGACAACCGGGCCGGCACCACCGCACTGGCCCGGCATCTGATCGAGCAGCACGGCCGGACACGGCTGTTCTACGTCGCCGGCCCGCCGGAGGCCCCGGACGCGCGAGAACGGCGCAGCGCCTTTGAGGCAGCGGTGGCCGAGCACCCGGGCGCCACCCTGGCAGGATGCTTCGAGGGCCGGTTCGCAGCGATCAGCGGCCAGCTGGCGGTCCGCGAGATCCTCACCGCGCCGCACCGGGAGCGGCCAGATGCGATCGTCTGCGGCAACGACCAGATGGCGATCGGGGCCATGCGGGAGCTGCAGGCCGCCGGGATCCGGGTCCCGGCCGACATCGCCGTGGCCGGTTTCGACGACATCCATCTCGGGGCCCTGCTCGCGCCGCCACTGACCACGGTCCGCCAGCCGATGCGGCTCCTGGGCGAGCGCGCCTGCTCCCGCCTGCTGGAGCGGATCGCCAACCCGGCCCTGCCGCGCCGGGCCGAACGGCTGCCAACCGAGCTCATCATCAGGGAAAGCTGCGGCTGCCCGCACCGCACGCCAGCGGTGTCGTGGCCTGACGCGTGAAGGGGAATGTGACAGGCTTTCCCGGTAAGGATGCGGGACGCCGGGGTCGACGCCTCGTCGACCATGGTGCGGCTCGCGGTCGGCCACGAGAACCCCGAGCCGGCCGTGCTCGCCGACGCGACCGCGCTGCCCACCAGGGCAAACGGCGCTGGCAGCGGATCCCGCTGTTCCTGCACGTCCGCGCGGTAAAACCCTAACCGGGCACCCCGGGCGCACCCTGAGCCTGCCGCGTCTCGAACGACAGCCGCCAGGAATCGTCGGCGTGCCCGTCCACGTCGAGCACCCAGCTGTAGCGGCCGCCCGGCGCCAGGTGCAGGACGATGTTGAAGCTCATCGGCACGTTGATCTCGGCACCCGGGGTCATGCCGGGCGGGCGGCGAGCCTCGAAATGGCCGTTGACCTGAACCGGGAGCCCGTCCTGGGCCCCTGGCTGCATGACCGCGCGGCCGTCTTCGTCGATGAGCCGGAGCGCGAAGGAGACCCTCTCGTCGGTCCGGGTGGCCGAGGCGGCACGGGAACGCGGTGCGACCCGGTATTACTGGCACACCCAGGAGGACAACGCCCGGGCCCGGGTGCTCTATGACAAGGTGGCACGGTTCAACGGGTTCATCCGCTACGTGTATCCCCTGTAACGCGAGAGTCATCGCCGGGCGGCGGCGGCCTTGACGCCGTCGATGAACAGCCCGATGCCGAACCGGTAGTGAAACTCCGGGTCGTCGCATGCGGTCATCGGCACCGCGCACTCGATGAGCCGCGGGTACCTGGCGGCGGGCAGCATCGCCAGCTCGACCTGGCTGCGTCGTTGCCGCTCGGCGCGCTCTTCGGCGGGCAGTTCCGGATGGTAGCCCGGCTCGCTCATGACCAGCGTGATCCCGGTCCACAGGGCGCTGCGGGCGATCGCGCTGGCGTGCTGAGGATCGAACCCCGCGTTGCGCAAGATGTCGAGGGTGATCTCGGTGGCGCGCAGCGCCGCCTCGTTCCGCTTCTCGTGCTCGAGCAGCAGCTGGGCGGCGGACGAGTGCGCACGCAGCACGCTGACCAGGGATTCCAGCAGCCCCTGGAGCTGGGCCCACCACGGTGCCTTCGGGTCGACGTGCACGTCGATCTCGCCCCATACCTGCTCGGCCACGCCCTCCAGCAGGTCCTCCTTACTGCGGAAATGCCAGTACAAGGCCATCGGCGTGACGCCCAGGTGCTGCGCGAGCTTGCGGATGGTCAGCGCGTCGAGCCCGTCGGCGTCGGCGAGCTTGAGCGCGGCGTCCGTCACGGCGCGCTTGCTGAGCCGGGCCCGCTCGCCGTCCGGCTCTTCCGACCGAGGTTCCTTAGTCATCGCTTGAAAAATATACGTCGTACAAGGCCTATCCCCGGCTACGACGCCGTGGACACGGGTTCGCTCGCCGAAAGCTGGCGGCAGGACTCGGGCAGCCCCGCCTCCGGCGCCCCGTACGGGCCGTTCTCCGACCCGACCGGGACGCCCGCCGGTGCCGCGAAGATACGCGCCGCGCTCGCCGCGGCACGCCGGTAACCGCGGCACGCCGGTAACCGCGGCACGCCGGTAACCGCAGCACGCCGGTAACCACCGCGCCGGCCGCGGCGATCGTCGCGGCGGGCAACTGGACCGCGAACCGGTTTTCCCGCGCTTCAGGCGATCAGGCCTCGGCGGGCGCGGTGCCGTCAGGCGCCTGCCGGCGCGGGCAGGCTGGCCCGGACCTCGTCCATGTCGAGCTCGTTCGCCTTGGTTATCAGCTGCTCGAGCGCCGCCTCTGGCAGCGCGCCCGGCTGGGAGTACAGGACGATGTTGTCGCGGATGATCATCAGCGTCGGGATGGACGTGATCTTGAAGCTGGCGGCCATCTCAGGTTCCGACTCGGTGTCGACCTTGCCGAACACCGCGTCGGGGTGCCGTTCCGAGGCCTGCTCGAAGACCGGCCCGAACAGCCGGCACGGGCATATAAAGGAAACACCGGTTCGTCGCGCCGGCGACATCATGAGGAGGTCCTGGTGAGCCTGCACGGTCTGCTATCGGTCACCATCGGCGTGCCGAACGTCGAGGAGACCGCCGCCTACTACACCGAGTTCGGCCTCGCCCCGGAAGCCGGCGGCTGGTTCAGCACCCGGGACGCCGGCCGGCAGCTGCGGATCTTGCCCGCGCCCACCCGGCGCCTGCTCGACCTGCGGGTCGGTGTCGACGACGCCGACGACCTGGCCCGCGCCGCGGCCAACCTGACCCGGCTCGGCGTCGCCGCCGAGCTGCGGGGGAGCAGCCTGGAAGCGACCGAGCCGGTCACCGGCGTGCGTGTCGGCCTGGAGGTCGCTCCGCGGACGCGCCAGGACCCGGTTGCGGCCAGCGTCTACAACGGGCCTGGCCGGCTCGAACGGCAGGGCAGCCGGGCGCCGGGATTCACCCGGGCGGACCGGGTGCGCCCGCGCAAGCTCGGTCACGCCGTGCTCGGCAGCACGGACTACCGCACCACGACGTCGTTCTTTGTCGACGGGCTGGGGTTCAAGATCAGCGACCGCATCAAGGACGTGGGCGCGTTCATGCGCTGCTCGACCGACCACCACAACGTGCTGGCCCTGGCCGCGCCGGTGAGCTTCCTGCACCACACGTCCTGGCAGGTCGACGACATCGACGACGTGGGGCGCGGTGCCTTCGCCATGCTCGAGGGCAGGCCGGAGCGGCACGTCTGGGGCCTCGGGCGCCACTACGCGGGGTCCAACTTCTTCTGGTACCTCAAGGACCCAGCGGGCAACTTCTCGGAGTACTACAGCGACATGGACTGCATCGTCGATGACCAGCTGTGGACGCCTGAGGACCTCGAAGGGGCCCGCGGGCTGTTCGCCTGGGGACCGCCGCCGCCACCGTCGTTCCTGCAACCCGAGGACCTCGCGGCCATGATGACCGGAGCCCACTCGGCGCGCTGACCCGTCAGCCGCGGCTCTCCGGCGGGACGATGAGGACCGGGCAGGGCGCGTGCTGGACGACCTTGTTAGCGACCGATCCCATCAGCAGCCGGGCGAAGCCGCCTACGCCCCGCGAGCCAAGCACGATCATGTCGGCGCCCCTGGCCTCGTTGACGAGCTCTTCGGCCGGGAAGCCGTGCACCGCCGTGACGGTGACCGACTCCGGGCGGGGTCCGTCGAGTTCGGCCAGCGCCTTGTCGGTTTCCGCCTGGGCCGCCTCGCGGGCCCGCTCGGTCTGCGCCTGGTCTTCCGGGTAGGTGACCGGACCGCCGGCGTATCCCACCACAGCCTGGTGGACGGTGAGCACCGTGAGCGGCGCGTGATGGATCGCCGCCTCCTTTATGGCCCGTGTCAAGGCACGCTTGGAATGATCGGAACCGTCTACGCCGACGATGATTCCGGGCATGTCGATCTCCTTTGAGTTGTCGCAGCCGCCGCGTCCCTGCTGCCGATCTTAGGCACGCAGGGCCCTCGGGCAACAGGGGCGCGCCCGGGCTGTTACATCCGTTCGAAGACGGCGGCGATGCCCTGGCCGCCGCCGATGCACATGGTGACGAGCGCGTACCGGCCGGCGGTCCGGCGCAACTCGTGCAGAGCCTTGACGGTGAGGATGGCGCCGGTGGCGCCGATCGGGTGCCCGAGTGAGATGCCGCTGCCGTTCGGGTTGGTCCGGTCCGGCGGAAGGCCGAGTTCCCTGGCGACGGCGAGGGCCTGGGCGGCGAACGCCTCGTTCACCTCGAACAGGTCGATGTCATCGCACTTGAGGTCGGCCCGCTCCAGGACCTTGCGCACCGCGGGTATGGGTCCGATGCCCATCACCCGCGGCTCGACGCCGGCGTGGGCGTAGGCGACGAGCCTGCCCATCGGGTCGCAGGCGTGCCGTTCGGCATAGTCCTCACCGGCCAGCATCACGGCTGCCGCGGCGTCGTTGACGCCGGAGGCGTTGCCCGCGGTGACCGTGCCCTCCCTTTCGAAGGCCGGCTTGAGCCTGGCCAGGTCGGCTATGGTAACGCCGGGCCGGATGTGCTCATCGGTGTCGATGGTCGTGGTGCCCTTCCGGCTGGGCACGTCGACCGGCGTGATCTGCCCGGTGAAGTACCCCGCGGCGGCCGCGGCGGCGGCGCGCCGGTGGCTCTCGGCGGCGAGGGCGTCCTGCTCGTCCCGGGACACGTGGTAGTCGGCGGCGACGTTCTCCGCGGTCACAGCCATGTGACAGCCGTCGAACGGGTCGGTCAGCGCGCCGACCATGGCATCGACGACGGTGCTATCTTGCATCCGCTGGCCCCACCGCATGCCGGGCAGCCAGTACTGCCCGCGGCTCATGGACTCGGCGCCGCCGGCCACGGCCACGTCGCAGTCGCCGAGCTTGATCGCCTGGGCGGCGGACACGATCGCCTGCAGGCCGCTGCCGCACAGCCGGTTGACGGTGAAGGCCGGGGTCTCGACCGGGAGGCCGCCGTTGACCGCCGCGACCCGGCTGAGGTACATGTCGCGGGGTTCGGTGTGGATCACGTGGCCGAAGACCGCGTGACCGACGTCTTCCGGGCGTACGCCGGATCGCCTGACCGCCTCGCGCACGACGGTGGCGGCGAGATCGCAGGGTGGGACGGCGGCGAGGCCTCCCCCGTATTTGCCGATCGCGGTCCGGACGGCGGACAGCACCAGGACGTTCCTGCGGTGTTCCATGACTGTGTCTCCCTCACATGTCCAGGCCGCCGTTGACGGCCCAGATCTGCCCGGTGACGTAGGCGGACGCGTCGGCCGCCAGAAAGCAGACCACCCGGGCGATCTCCTCGGGCGCGCCGAGCCGGCCGACCGGGATCTGGGTCCGGATCCGGTCCAGCACCTTGTCCGGGATGGTGGCCATCATGTCGGTGGCGATGTAGCCCGGGGTGACCGCGTTGACGGTCAGCCCGATCCCGTCCCCGGCCGGACGCTGCGCCCGGTTGAGCTGGAAGATAACCTCGCGGGCCAGTGACTTGGTCAGCCCGAACAGGCCGGACTTGGAAGCGGCGTAGTTGACCTGGCCGATGTTGCCGGTCTCGCCGATGGCCGAGGACATGTTGATGATCCGGCCGGTGCCGCGCTCGATCATGTGCTCGACCGCGGCCTGGGCCATGAAGAAGGCGCCGGACAGGTTGACCGCGATGACCTTCTGCCAGTCCTCGTCGGTCATCTTGGCCACGGTCCGGTCGATGGTGATGCCGGCGTTGTTCACCAGGATGTCGACCCGGCCGTGCTGGTCGATCACCTCGCCCAGCACACGCCGGCAGTCATCGGCATTGCCGATGTTGCCCTCATGCACGCTGATCCGCTGGCCTGGATAGTCGGTAGTCGCGCTGGCCAGGAACTTCTGCGCGGCCTCGTGACCATGCCAGTAGCCGGCCGCGACATGCGCTCCCTGATCGGCCAGTTCGCGGCAGATGGCGGCACCGATGCCGCGCGTGCCGCCAGTGACCAGCGCCACCCGGCCCTGGACCATGCCCGGCCGTGTCCGTTGCGTTTGCTCGGTCTGCCCCTCCATTGCGGGCGCTTGGGATGTCATCGCGTACTTCCTATCTCCTCGTACCTCAATCATGGCTACGGTCGTGACGCTAGGTCACGCCGCATGAGCAAGCATCCGCTCTTGGTCCCCGGTATTAAGGGCTTTCGGCCCGTCAATGGCGGGTCGTTAGACCGCTGTCGCCCGCGGCTGCCGCGCTTAGCCTCGGCCGCGAGAGAAGGGCCAGCGGCCCTGCTGAGCTCTGACCGAAATCTGACTCAGGCAGTGAGAAACGTGACCGAGGCGAGCAGTAAAGACAAGGATGCGGCGCCGATTCTGGCCCGGCGGGCCGGCTACCTCATCGAGGTGGCGGCGCGCGCGCCGTCACTGCACAACACCCAGCCGTGGCGATTCAGGCTCAGCGAGCACGCGATCGAGTTGTACGCCGACGCCAGTCGCCAGCTCCTGGAAGATCCGGGCGGCCGGGAGATGCTCATCAGCTGCGGCGCGGCGCTGTACGGGCTGCGGCTCGCGGTGCGCTCGCTGGGCTATCTGCCCGAGGTCGCATTGTTCCCCGAACCGACCAGGCGGCGGCTGCTGGCCCGGGTGCGGCTGGGCCGTCCGGCGCCGATGACATCAGATGAGCGGAAGCTGCTCCAGGCGGTGCCGCACCGGCATACTCACCGCGGTCCGTTCGAGCCCGGCTCGCTACCCGCCGGGCTGCTCGCGCGCCTGCGGCACGACGTCACAGCCGAGGGCGCCACGCTGGCGGTCGTCGATACCGAACCCGCATACCAGAAGCTGGCGGCGATCCTCGCCGGATGGAGCCGAGGGCAGCACCTCGACCCGGCGTCCCGGGCCGAGATACAGCGGTGGACCCGCGATGCCAGCAGCCAGGCCAGGGACGGCGTGCCGGCGCATGCCTTCCCCGCCGCGCCCGGCGGTAAGGCCGGGCGGCTGCCGCAACGCGACTTCGATCTGGGACGCAGCTGGGGACTGCTGCCGTCAGGCGGCCCGCCTGCTCCGGTCACTGCGGTCCTGGCGACCTCCGGTGACGGCCCGGAGGACTGGCTGCACGCCGGCCAGGCCCTGCAACGGCTGCTTCTCCGCGCCGCGAGCCAGTGGGTCTTCGCGAGCCTGCAGACAGAGCCGCTGCAAGCAACGTCGGTCAGGGAGCTGATCCGGGAGAGCCTGGCTCTGCCGGGGCTGCCGCAGATGCTGCTGCAGCTCGGCGTGGCCCGGGCCACGCACCCCACGGGCCGCCGGCCCGCAGGAGAACTGGCCTAGCCATGAACTTTGGCATGACCAAGGTAGGCCGCAGGTAGGTGACCAAGGTCCCCGCACCAAGGGGCGGCCGGCCCTGGGGGGCCGCCCGGCCCGCTGGTCAGCTAGACGACACCGCGAACTGCGCGGTGACGTAAAGCCCCAGTGACCCCGGACTCAGGGAATGCCGATGAGCGTGCTCGAACTATCCCGATGGCAATTCGGGATCACCACCGTGTACCACTTCATCTTCGTCCCGCTGACGATCGGCCTGTCGCTGGTGGTCGCCTGCATGCAGACCGCCTGGCTGATCAAGCAGGATCCGGTCTACCTGAGGATGACGAAATTCTTTGGGAAGATCTTCCTGATCAACTTCGCGGTGGGCGTGGTCACCGGGATCGTGCAGGAGTTCCAGTTCTGCATGAACTGGTCGGCCTACTCGCAATTCGTGGGCAACGTCTTCGGTGCGCCGCTGGCGATGGAGGCGCTGCTGGCGTTCTTCATGGAGTCGACCTTCATCGGCCTGTGGATCTTCGGCTGGAACAGGCTGTCACCCCGGGTGCACCTGGCCACGATCTGGCTGGCCGCCATTGGCCCATTCCAGGGCCCGCTGCGAATGGCCGGAACCGTCTATTCCGACCACGATTCCCGACATTTCAGTCTCCTCATGCGTAACTGTTTCTGTACCTCCACTCCCGACGCTAGGCACGCAGTGCCCCAGGAAACAGGGCTGTCCGGATGGCTCGCCCGGGACCTTAGTCCTTAACCTGATCCGGGCGGACTGCATAGAGTTGACGTGACACACGGCCCTATCCGGCATGATCTCGAGTGCTCAACGCGAGAACGTCAGGAGTTACGGTGACAAATCCGGCCAGCAGTTCTGCGTCCGGCGACGAGGCGAACAAGCCGATCGCGGTGTTTCTCCTCGATGACCACGAGATCGTCCGCCGGGGCGTCCGCGACCTGCTGGAGGCGGAGCCGGACATCCAGGTCGTCGGCGAGGCGGGCACCGCGTCCTCGGCGCTGGCCCGCATCCCGGCGCTGCGGCCGGATGTGGCTGTCCTGGACGTGCGGCTGCCTGACGGCGACGGGGTATCCGTGTGCCGGGAGATCCGTTCCCGGATGCCCGAGGTGGCCTGCCTGATGCTCACCTCGTTCGGCGATGACGAGGCGCTGTTCGACGCGATCATGGCGGGAGCGGCCGGATACGTGCTGAAGCAGATCCGCGGCACCGACCTGGTCGGCGCGGTGCGGACGGTGGCCTCCGGCCAGTCGATGCTTGACCCGCGGGCGGCGAGCCAGCTGATGGCCAGGCTGCGTGATCAGTCGGCCAAGCACGATCCGCTGGCCGGGCTTACCGCGCAGGAGCGCAGGATCCTGGAGCTGATCGGGGAGGGGCTGACCAACCGGCAGATCGGCGAGCGGATGTTCCTGGCCGAGAAGACCGTGAAGAACTACGTGTCCGCGCTGTTCGCCAAACTGGGCATGGAGCGCCGCACCCAGGCCGCCGCGTATGCGGTCCGCGTCTTCGACGACCACCACGACACCGACGGCGGCGAGACTCACCAGCGTCCCGGCGACTAGGGACCTTCTTCCCTGGCCTGGCCGGCCTGCCGCCGGCATCCTCGGTGCATGTACTCCGACGGCTCCGCTTTGAGGCAACTGTCCAGGGACGAATGCCTGCAGCTGATGGCATCGGTGCCCGTGGGCCGGGTCATCTACACGCGGCGGGCGCTGCCCGCGGCGGAACTGGTTAACTTCGCCCTTGATCACGATGACATCGTGATCAGGACCGACCGCAGCGGCAAGCTCGCCGCCGCCGCCCGCGGCGCCGTGGTCGCGTTCGAGGCCGATTGCCTCGACCCCGCTCAGCAGGCCGGCTGGAGCGTCACCGCCATCGGGCCGTCGCGGGAAGTGACCGATCCCGAGGAGATCGGCCGGCTGCAGAAGATTAGGCCTCAGCTCGTGGGCTCCCGGGGCCCGGGAGCACTTCATCAGGATCTCACCGGTCATCATGAACGGCCGGTACCTGCGCGCTAACGGCCAGCAGCTCGCTCACCTGGCCGGATGACACGATGCGGATCGTCTCTGACGCGAGGCTGGCCGCCGTGCTCGGCGCGCTGCCCGGCATTCCGCGGGTGGTAGCGGGCGGCAATTTCGCCACTCCCTGGCGGGCCCTGGAGATACTCGACGCCGCCGTCGCGGAATACCGGCTGTTCGCGCTCAACGCTCAGGCCGGCATGCCCGATCGCGACGGAGTGGTCCTCGAGACACCCTTCGTCGGTCCCGGGATGCGCGGACGCGAGCGGCTGAGGTATTTCCCGTGCCGGCTGTCACTGGTCCCTGTCCTGCTGGCCACCGCCCTTCCGCCGGACGTGGTGCTCGTGCAGACGTCGGCGCCGGCCGACGGTACGGTCTCGCTGGGCACCGAGGTGAACGTGCTGCCCGCGGCCATCGAGGCGGTCCACTCCAACGGCGGGCTGGTCATCGCGCAGCTCAACCCCCGCGTTCCCTACACCTACGGGGACGCGGTCCTGGCGGCCGACGACATCGACTACGCCATCGAGGCGGACGTCCCGCTGCCGTCACCTGCGCCGCGCCCAGCCCTTGACACCTCCGCCTCCATCGGCGGTCGGGTGGCCGCGCTCGTTCGGGACGGCGCGACCTTGCAGCTCGGTATCGGCGCGGTACCCGATGCGGTGCTGGCCGCGCTCTCGGCGCGGCGCGGCCTCAGGGTGTGGTCGGAGATGTTCAGCGACGGGGTGCTCGCGCTGGACAAGGTCGGCGCGCTCGACCCCGGCCACCCGATCATCGCGTCCTTCGCGTTCGGCAGCGCGGAACTGTACGACTGGATGGACTGCAACCCGGATGTCCGGATGCTGCGGACCGAGAAGACCAACGACCCCGCCCACATCGAGCGGCGACCGCACATGGTTTCGGTCAACACCGCGCTCGAGGTTGACCTGTTCGCGGAGGCGAACGCGAGCCGCGTGTGCGGGGCGATCTACTCCGGATTCGGCGGCCAGACCGATTTCGTGGTCGGCGCGCTGCACTCACCTGGCGGGCTGGCGATTATCGCGCTGCCGTCCTGGCACCCGAAGGCGGAGGTGTCCACCGTGGTGCCCAGGCTGGTCGGCCCGGTGACGTCCTTCCAGCACAGCTTCATCATCAGCGAGCAGGGCACGGCCGCGATCTGGGGTCACGACGCCTCCGCGCAGGCCGAACAGCTCATCACCAAGGTCGCGCACCCGCGGGCCCGGGATGAGCTGCGCGAGGCCGGACGGGGGATGGGATTCCGGCCCTAGACCCAGGCATGCCTTCCGGCGATGTCGGATCTGCAGTCGGCCGGCCCGCACATCGGAGTATCGCCGCGGAGAGCTGGGTTGCGGAGGGTGCCCGCGGTATCGCCGTCACGGAGCGTGGTCCGGGTGGGTCGCCTCGGTGGGGCCTTGCCGGGTGCGCGACTTCCGCCGTCGGTTCAGCACGGCGAGCCCCATGCCGATGAACGCGGCGTCGGGGATTGCAGCCGCCACGGTCCGCGGGATGTCGGGCAGTCCTGACGCAGCCACCACGAGCACAACCCCGGCCATCAGCAAGACGCCAGTCCAGCGGGGCAGCACCCCGGCCCGCACGACGGCCAGGCCAAAGGCGAGACCGCCGACGAGCATGATCAGTCCGTGCACGGTCATCCAGGCACCGAAAACCTTGGCCATATCCTTGTAGTTCGGGGTTCGGGCGATGAGCGCGTAAACCACAGTGCTGGTGAAGAACACGTAGGAGTAGGCGTAGGCCACCGCCCCGGCGAACCCCAGGCGACCGATCGGGGGACGCTGAACCGCGTACAGGCCGATGACAAAGAGCGGAATCGCCGCTTCCCCGGCATAGGTCAGCGCGAGCCGAAACGTTGAGAAGCCGCCCTGGGCCACCTCGATCAGATCGGAGATGAGGTAAAGCGCGGTGAAACCCGCAGCGACCAGCCCCACGAGCAGCGGCAGATCGATGTGCCCGTCGCCCCGCCGAGTCTGCGGTGTGCCGTTGCTATCCCCGTCGCCATCGGCATGGGAAGAGCGGGACCCGGCGATACGCCGGGCGGGAGTCAAGCCCCCTGCCGGCCGTGTGGTGCTCATGGTAACCTCCCGATCTGATCCGCCGGCTATTCAACCGGGCTGGCTTCCTGGACGAGCGACTCGGCCCGGGTCTTGATCCCGCGGAGCATTCTTCGGAGCATGGCGAAGTCGCCGAACTCCATCAGCAGGACGCCCAGGAGTGCCGTCAGCGGGTGCTGCCAGTCGTAGACGGCGTGGATGCGGGTGACCAGGCGGGTCCCGCCACGGCCGACGGGCGTCAGCCGCCACGCCCACGTGCTGTCGGGCTTGGTCCATAGCAGCCACTCGCCCACTTCGAACGAGTGCACTCTGAGGGCTGTGCGGTCAGTCGGCGTGGCTGCCGGGGACATCGGCACCCAGTGGCCGACCTGCAGGTGCTGCAGTTCGGGCAGGATCGTGGTGGCGCTGGGGTGGCCGAGGTTATCGAGCAGATCATTGCTATAGAACCCGGCCCGCAGGCAGCCGACCTGCACCAGCCACGGCCAGACCGCATCAGGCGGGGCGTCGATCGTGATCGCCCTGGTCGCTCTGAACTGGGCGCGCGGCAAAAACGCGTCCCCGGGTAGTACGGTGGCGACCTCGGCCGGCGTGGCACCCCAGCGGAGGTGCCATGTGCGGTACAGCGGCGCGGTCACAAAGGCCGGGAGATCACGGACGACATCACCAAATTCAGCAGCGAGTTGCTGCCTGCTCGGCCTGGCAACGGTAGCCATCTCGGCCACCTCCCTCAGTCGGCCACTCTGACCGCAGTCCAAGCCTGATCATGGCCAGCGCCACCGGTTAGTGCCGAAGGTCCTTTTCGTGCGGCCGATCTCCGAGGCGGCGGCCCGAAACCACGGGCGCGCCCGTGGGTTCCGCGTCTAAGGCCGCGCTTGCTGTCAGGGTCATGCGCCGCAGGGTACGCGCCACTCCAGCCTGGTACCGGGCGCGGCCGCGCCCGGATCGGCCGGCTCGAGCCGCAGCTCGCCGCCCAGCTTCTCGGCCCGCCTGGCCAGGTTGCGGAGCCCGCTGCGCCTGGTATCGGCCGGGATGCCGGTCCCGTTGTCGATGACCTGCATGGCCAGCATCCCGTCTCGATCCACGTCCACGGTCACGTCGACCTGGCTAGCGTCGGCATGCCTGGCCGCGTTGGACAGCGCCTCGCGCAGCGCGGCCAGCACCTGCTCAGCCACCTCCGGCCTGACCTGCGCGCGGAGGCCGGCGCCCAGCCGCAGCGACGGGGCGAAGCCGAGCATGCCCGTCATCTCCTCGACCAGGGCGACGATGTCCCCGCGCAGATCCGGCTGGCCTGCGGTGTCCCGGGCCTGCAGCGCGAAGATAGTGGCGCGGATGTCCTTGATGGTCTCGTCCATCGCGTCCACCGCGTTCGTGATGCGGCTCGCGACCTCCGGCCTGGTGATCATAGGCATCGTTCCCTCCAGCGACATGCCGGTGGCATACAGCCGCTGGATGACCAGGTCGTGCAGGTCACGGGCGATCCGGTCCCTGTCCTCGTAAAGCGACAGCCGTTCGGCGTCCGCACGAGTGGCCGCGAGCTCGAGCGCGACGCCGGCCTGCGCGGCGAACGAGGCCACGACGTCCGCCTGGGCCGGGGGGAACGGCGCGGCGCCGTGGTGGCGCCCGACGGTGAGCACGCCGCGGACGTTGCCCGGCGCGCCGAGCGGGAACACTACCGCGGGCCCGATCTGGCTCATCGCGCCGCGGGCGGCCTGCCAGGCCCGCTCGTCGGCGGCGAAGTCGGCGGACGTCACCGGCTCGCCGGTGGCCAGCACATGGCCAGACAGGGACTGGCCGGCCGGCAGCACTAGGCCGCGGGTGGCGTCGGCGCCGTCGCCGGCGGCGTAGGTGATCGTCAGCCGCCGTCCTTCCTCGTCGGGCAGGGCAAGCACGGCCAGGTCGGCGCCCGACAGCTCGAGCGCCTGCCGGGTGACGTCGGCCAGCACCTCGCCGGGCTCGGAGCCGGACAGCAGCCGGGTGGTGACCTCGGCACTGGCCTGGATCCAGCGCTGCTGGCGGCGGGCCGCGTCATAGAGCCGCGCGTTCTCGACCGCCACGCCGGCCGCGGCGCCCAGCGCGATCAGCACCGCCTCGTCGTCCTCGGTGAACTCCCCGCCCCCGCGCTTGTCAGTCAGGTACAGGTTGCCGAACACCTCGTCGCGGACCCGGACCGGCACGCCGAGGAAGCCGCGCATCGGCGGGTGCCCGTCGGGGAAGCCCGACGATTCCGGGTGCGCGGCGATGTCGGCTAGGCGCAGCGGCCGGGGGTCGTCGATCAGCAGGCCGAGCAGGCCGCGTCCCTCGGGCCAGTGGTGGATCTGGCTGATCTCGTCCTGGCTCAGGCCGACCGGGATGAACTCCGTCAGCCGCTTGTCGTCGCCGATGACACCAAGCGCCCCGTAGGTCGCGTCCACGAGCCCGACCGCGGTCTCGACGATCCGCCTGAGCATGGACTCCAGGTCCAGACCCGAGCCGATGGCGACGACCGCCTCGAGCAGCCCGCGCATCCGGTCCCTGGTCGCCAGCACGGCTTGCAGCCGTCCTTGCAGCTCGGCCAGGAGCTCGTCAAGCTGCAGGTGCGGCAGCAGCTCCGGGTGGCTCTCAGCACCAGGTTCCACGGCGGATCCTCCCGGTGGCGATGTATCGCAAGGATAACGGCCGGACCGATCCGTCGGCTAGGCAGGAGGTGCGGGGTAAAGATCAAGATCATTATGCCAAACGGGCCGTGGTGCGAGTCCTGGTGACACCGATCGCAGGCGCGGCGCTGGCGTCCCGATCCGGCCTGCTACCAAATTGTCCGCCAGCGCGCCGGCCTTCGGGCCGGTGGTGAAGGCGGGCGGACGTGGGCCGGTCAGGACGGCCGGTTCTGCTGCTCGATGTACTGGCGCAGGACAGAGATGGGAGCGCCTCCTGCGGGGCCGGCGAAGTACGAGCACGACCACAGGCGCTGCGCCCGCCAGTATGGGCGGCGCAGGTCCGGGAACTCCTGGCGCAGCCTGCGCCAGGACACGCCCTTGAGGCTGTTGACCGGCCGGGAGATCGTCACCGTGGGCGGGAAGTTCACCGGCAGGTGCACATGGCCGGTCTCGCCGTTGAACTCCTGCGGCTGCGCGCCGAAGTCCGCGCATACGTCCCGCATGATCTCTTCCATCCGTTCCAGGTGGCGCGAAGCGAAGACCTCGTGCGGGTACCTGGTGACGGGAACCAGGTGAGCGCGCAGGGTGAAGACACGATGCCGGCCAGTGTGGATGTACTTTACTCAGCCATAAAACGTAAGTATGTTCTAGGTGTGCAGCTCCGGTACAACTACCGCCTCTACCCCACCCCAGGTCAGCAGCAGTCGCTGGCCAGGGCGCGTTCGGCTGCGCGCGGGTGGTCTTCAATGACGCGCTGCGTGCCCGGCAGGAGGCGTTTGAGGCTGGCCTGCCGTACGTCACCGATGCGGAGCTGTCGGCGCGGCTGACTGCGTTCAAGGCCACCCCGGAGCGGGCCTGGCTGGGCGAGGTGTCCTCGGCCGTGCTGCAGCAGGCGCTGGCGGACCTGACCACCGCCTACCGGAACTTCTTCGCCTCGCTCACCGGCACGCGCCAGGGGCCGAAGATCGCGCCGCCCCGGTACCGGTCCCTTATTAGGACCGGCGGCAGGCGATCCGGTTTACCGCCAATGCCCGGTTCACGGTGCTGCCCAGCGGGAAGCTGCGGCTGCCGAAGATCGGCGACGTGCCGGTGCGCTGGTCGCGGAGCCTGCCGTCCGAACCATCCAGCGTGACCGTGGTTAAAGACGCGGCTGGGCGGTACTTCGCCAGTTTTGTCGTGCAGGCCGCGCCACAGCCGCGTGCCCTGGCAGGAACGGTGGTGGGCATCGACCTTGGCCTGACGCACTTCGCGGTGCTGTCCGATGGGCGCAAGATCGCCTGCCCGCGGTTCCTGCGCCGGGCGGAGAAGAAGCTCAGGCGCGCCCAGCAGGCCCTGTCCCGGAAGGAGCAGGGCAGCAGGAACCGGGACAAGGCCAGGGTGACGGTGGCCCGCGCCCACGCGCGGGTGGCTGATGCCCGGCGGGATTTCCACCACCAGCTCTCCACGGCGCTGATCCGCGACAACCAGCGGTCGCCGTGGAAGACCTGGCGGTGAACGGCATGGCCCGCACCCGCATGGCCAAGTCCGTACACGACGCCGGGTGGTCGGCGTTCGTGGCGATGTTGGAGTACAAGGCCCGGCTGTACGGCCGGGCGTTCCACCGGATAGGCAGGTTCGAGCCGGCGCCCCGGGCAGCGTCGTGCTCGGCCAGAACATCGTCGATCAGGTCCGGCACCTTGAGGGCGTGGTCGCCGTTCACGACCATTTCACCTACCCCGGACCTTAACCGCGGCACCGATGGCGGCAACGCCCTTGCCCGCTCTGCTGGCGCGCGACCATGATGTCAGTGGGTGAACGACGTGCCTAGGAAAGCCCGGCGCATCCGGGCCCGGCAAGGAGGACGAGCATGGCAGCGAAGCCCATCGTGGCCAGCACGGACGGTTCTGAGGAATCCCTGCGGGCGGTCGAATGGGCCGCGAGGGAGGCCACGCTGCGCGGCGCCCCGCTGCGGATCGTGTCCGCCGCGGCGCTGCTGCCCCGGATGATCTCACGCGCGGGCCCGGGCGAACTCGACACCGTGACCGACGTCATCAGCAATGACCGTGACCGGGCCCTGGCCACGGCGGCCGAACGGGCCGCGAAGACGGCCCCTAGCCTGCTGATCGATACCGACCGGCTGACCGGGGCGCCCGCCGAGGCCGTCACCGAGAGCGGATCGGGCGCGCTGATGCTGGTCGTCGGCTCCCGCGGTGTCGGCGCGTTCACCGCGATGGTGCTCGGCTCGGTCAGCCGGTACGCCGCCAGCCACGCGCCCTGCCCGGTGGTGGTCGTGCGCGACGAGACCGCGGCCACCCACCGGCAGGTCGTCGTCGGCATCGGCGACCCGGATCACGGCGCCGACTCGGTCACCTTCGCGTTCGAGGAGGCTAGCCTGCGCCAGGCCAGCCTGCTGGCCATCCACGCGTGGCACGCGCCGCGAACCGACATCTCCCGGGCGGGAGAAGCGTTCACCGCACCAGGCTCGCACGCCGCCGAAACCGAAGCGGCCCGGCAGCTCGAGGGACTGCTGAACGACTGGCGGGACAAGTACCCGGACGTCCCGGTCAGCCAGGACGTCGTGCACGGCCACCCGGGCCGGGCTCTGGTCGGCCTGTCCGCCCGCGCCGACTTGGTGGTCATCGGCAGGCACGTCAAGCATCCTGGTCTGCCAGGTCCCGGCTCGGTCAGGCACGCGGTCCTGAACCACGCGCACGGCCCCATCGCCGTCGTCCCCTCGTCCTGACCGCCTGCGACGTCTGCATCGCCACCATAGCGGCCACCACAGCTGAGGCGCTGGTTACGGTCTGGCGGCGAGCACTACCCAGACCGGGCCGCGCGCGAATGTCATGGTCCGGCCGGACGTGGTGGTGAACGTTGTGCCGCCATTGACATCCGGCCGTGACCAGCGGATGGCGTAGGCCCGCTCGCCGCGTAGCACGATTCCCGTTCCGGTGCCGGTGCTCTCCGCATAAGGTGGCCGGACGCCTTGCTCGAGGAACCGCGAGGTCCGTACCTTCGTGTATTGGATCACCACCGTGGGCGCGCTCAGCGGGCCGCCCTCGGTGGCGCCTGCGGGCGCGCCATCCATCCACACCAGCCAGCGTCCGTCCTTCGGGGACCAGCGGAACACGAACGACGCCGCCGGGTAGGAGACCGAGAACGACGTCATCGCCCGCCCGCCAGAAGGCGCGGGGCCGAACCGGAACCCGATGTCGTGCGCCCTGCTCGCGCCGGGCGCCTCGGCGAGCAATTGCGTGGTGTGCGCGTACAGGTTGTGCGGCGCGACCCGGTGCGGATCGCGGAAGTAGCCGCCGACGCGGCCGGTATACAGATCGACGGTTCGTGCCTTCTCGACGACGGGAAGAAGCTGCGGCTGCGCCCCGGAATAGGCGAAGGCAGGCCGCCCGAACTGCCGGAGCAGCTCGAGGTCGTCCTCCCTGGCGCTGCGCACCGGGCCTATGACCGGCGGGAAATGCGAGGAGAATACGGCGAGGATCCGGCTTAGCCCGCCCTCCACCGGCAGGACGTAGACGATGTCGGCCTCGGTGAGCCCGGTCTGCGGCCGGGCCTGCGCCAGGTTATCTATCTTCACGGCCAGCACCGGTCCGAGCGCCGATACCGGCTCGCCCGTGAACGGTGAGAACAACTGGGACGAGCCAGCTGGCGGCGTGCTTCGGCCAGGAAATACGGCCACGAGCGCCACTGCCAGCCCGGCGGCCGCGACCGCGACCGACACTCCGATCACGATATTCCGGCGAGGCCATCTCATGACGCCACCTCCCAGAGGCCGGTCCGGGACGGGACGGAAGAAGGTGCCAAGCAGGCCGCCGGACTGCCTGCCGTCAGCCAGCCGGTCCGGGCCGGACGTCACGCACCAGCAAGAACACGGTCAGGCCGCGGAAGTGCCTGGTGAGGCTGAGCCGGTAGCGCGGCCGCAACACGGCCGCCCGACTCGCCGCGATGGCCCGGTAGGGATCCTTCTGGTAGCCGCTGCCGACGATCCAGATCCGGGGCTCATCGCCCAGGCACGCGGCGGGATGGTGGCAGGCGACCGGGTTTATCTGGCTTGACTGCGGGACCGTCGTAGCGACGAATAGCTCGCGCGGCACCTGCACGCCGTGCGGCATGTCCCGATGTAGGTAGTACTGCAGGCCCGGGCCGATCATGTCCCACCACAAGTTGCCCTCCCGGTAGACGATGCCGTCACCGGCCCGCGCCTCGCCGGCGATGGTGCTGGCGGCGCCCGCGTAATCCAGGTAGTGACCGCCATAGCCGGCCGGGTAGGCCGACCAGCTGTGCGCCCCTGACTCCCTGATCACCTGCTGGTCGCCCGCGCCGAAAATGGCAATGACCAGAACGGCAGCCGCCGACAGCCGCAGGTCAAGTCGGCTGAGCCCGATCCCGGCCAGGATCGCCCACGCCCCGATGGTGAACAGCAGGTACCGGCCAATGAAATAGGAGTGCGGACCCTGCGAGAGCAGCCACAACGCGCCCACCGGCAGCACGGCCATGGCCGTCGCGAACGCTGCCGCCCGCCAGGACGCCCACGCCAGGACGCCAAGGACGATAACCGCGGCGGCCACCGACGTCGAATAGAACAGATTCCGGACCAAGGAGGAAAAGGCATACAGGTCAAGGCCGGGCCGGTTGATCCACCAGACCTGCGTCCCGGCCTTGCCCCAGCTGACGGCCGCCAGCGGCAGGCAGGCGGCGAGCCCGGCCGCCGCGGCCGGCGCGAACCCGAGCAGGCGGACATCCCTGTCCTGCCACCAGCGCAGCGCCACCCCGGCCGCATGACCGGCAATCACCAACAAGGCGACGATGTCGATGTATCCGACAACCGCCAGGCACGCGCCGTAGGCCGCCCACCGGCGCACCGACGGCGCGTCCAGGGCGCACAGCAGCAGCAGCGTGGCCACCGTCACCACCAGCACCACGGGCGCGTAAAACCGGACCTCCTGCGCGAACCGCGACACGCTCGGCAGCAGTGCGAACACCAGCCCCGCCAGCAGCCCCGCCCTCACGCCGGCCAGCCTTCGCCCGGCCAGCGTCACGCAGGCCGCCGCCCCGGCCATGGCCAGCACCGACAGCATCCGCATCGCCACAACGGAATCGCCGAACGCCGCCATCCAGTAATGCAGCACCAGGTCATAACCAAGCTCAGCGGAATTGGACCTACTCGCGCTCGCGACCAGCTCATGCACCGGGTCGGCGGCGAACGACCAGCTCCATAGCTCATCCGGCCACAGCTCGGGGCGGTCAAGCTGATAGCAGCCAAACAGCAGCGTCAGCAGCGCGGGCCAGCACCAGGGCAACCGCATAGCCCGGCGGGCCAGGCCGTCAAGCGGCGTGCCCCCGGCCCAGGTGTCGTACCCGTCGGCCTCAGACCGCGCCGCACCAGGCCGTTCCCGCACATCCCGCGCAACGGTCACGGCACCTCCAGGCAGGTCACCGAACGCAGCCCTTACGGGCCTTACCGGCAGGATCCACCATGCTACGCGCGGAAGTGCCCACCGGGGCGCGACACGCCACATTAGGTATAGGGATGCGGCCCCACGCCCACGACATCGGCAATCGCGTCCGGAACACCGGCGGCCCTCAAAGGGTGGTGACAGAGGTCCTTGCGGAGCCGGCTTTGGGCCCTAGACCGCAAGGCCAGGAAACGCGACATTGAGCGCAGCTATACGTGCCGTGATCGAGCGGCACACGCTCTGGATCCGGGCCGAGAATATCGGCCCGGCGTAGAAGAAAGGCTCGGACAATGAAGCACATCATCGGAACGGCGCTCAGGGGCACCACGCTCGTGGCTCTGCTGGGTGCAGGCGCGGCGCTGCTCGCGGGCAAGGACGACATCCGCAAGTTCCGCCGTATGCGCAGCATGTAAACGCGCAGGCGCCTGGCGGATTTTAAATCGTCAGAGCGCAAGCCAAGTAATTGAGGCGGAAGGTGAAATGGCATGAAACTGATCACCGCCATCATCAGGCCCGAGAAGCTCGACGAACTGATCGGGACCTTGATCGACAACCGGGCGCACGGGTTGACCGTGAGCGAGGTCCGTGGTTTTGGTCGGCAGTTCGGCCAGCTTCCCGCCGGCCTGACTGACCTGGGCCTGCCCGAGGACCGCAAGGCGATGCTGCTGCCGGAGATCCGCCTGGACGTCGTCGCCCTCGATGACGACGCGGAAGCCTTGGTCGAGGCCATCGCCAAGCACGCCCGAACTGAGACGATTGGCGACGGGAAGATCTGGGTGACCACGGTGGACAGCGTCCTGCGCGTCCGGACCGGCGAGCGGGATCGTGCCGCGGTGTGACCCCGCGCATCAGGTGGGACGGGACCGCCGAGGTGCTGCACGGCAGGGCGAAGGCACGGCTGGTCCTTGAGCCCTAAGCCGGGAGCCCGGGGGCCGACAGGTCATCTATCGTCTTCATGCCGAGGTCTCCTTCAGCCGCGCGAGGGGACGACGGCGACGGGACCGTGGGCATGGTCGAGCACCGCATGCTGGATCGAGCCGATGCCGGGACCTGCGCCGCCTGGATGGCTGTGCCTGCCGAGCACGATGAGGTCGGCGCGGGCGGCGTAGCTGGCGAGCACCCTGGCGGGGTGTCCGTGGATGATGTCCCGACGGACCTTCACGCCCGGATACTTGTCCTGCCATCCCTCGAGGGCGGCAGCCAGGCTGCTGGCCGCCTCGGCCGAGATCTCGTCAGGGTTGGTCGGCCGCAACTCCGCGGCTTCGCCCTTCGCGGGAAGGTGGAGCGCGGAGGGGAACCAGAACCACGCGTGGACGGCGACCAGCTCCGCGCGGCGCAACGCCGCTTCCTCGAACGCGAACGCCAGGGCCTCGCCGGTTTCCTGCGGATCGCGAATGCCCACGGCGATCTCGCGGTGCACCGCCATCGTCTCCTCCCGGACCACGACGACCGGGCACGCGGCGCGGCTGGCCACGTAGCTGCTCACCGAACCGAGAACCATCGCCGCGAAGCCGCCTGCTCCCCGGGCCCCCACGACTAGGACCGACGCGCCTGAACCGCTTTCCGCCACGGCCAGGGCCGGCGGCCCGGACAGCAGGCTGGTCGTTACGGGCAGGCCCGGCGCCACTTCCTCGCACCGGGTGATGGCCGCCTCGAGCGCCCGCGCGGATATTCCGCGCAGCGCGTTGGCGATGGTCGACGGCGAGGCGTTATAGGCGTGCACCCGTGGTACCAACGCAGGCGCTGACACGATCCGGAGCGGCGACGAATGCCGCTTCGCCTCAAGGGCCGCCCACTCGACGGCCTGGAGCGATTCTTCCGATCCGTCCACGCCGACTACGACTGGCTTGGTTGCCATGACCCAGCCTCCTCACCGGCCACGCCGCGTCTGATCGCGGTCCTTCAAGCTCAGCGTGACTGGCGAGGTTGCGGCCCGGCATGGGGCATAGGACACCAGGTAGCCGGGACTTCCGGCCCTTATTGCCCGGGCAGTCAGCGCGAGCCCGCCGACTAGGCGGATGCAGTGATCAGCCTGACCCTGGTGGCCTGCAGCCGGTTCGCGACCACGCGCGCCAGCCTCTGAGTGAGCTCGTACCCCAGCTCGGCGTCGGACGCGCAGCATGCACGTACCGCTCGTGCGTCGAACTCGAAGGCCTCGACGGGGCTCGCGGCCACGGCGCCGAAGGCCCACTTGTACGGTGGGAACAGCCACGACCAGCCGAGCAGCTCGCCCATGCCGATGGTGTCGATCCGCACCCGGCCCTGCCCGGGAACGTGCAGGTCCAGCGCAATGTAACCGGACTGGATCAGCCAGAAGCGGGCGGCGCTGCCGCCATCCTCGAAAAGCCGGTGCCTGGCCGGGAAGGTGACGTCCGAGGCGGCCTCCGCGAGCACGGCCAAGTGGTCAGGCGACATGCCGTGCAGGAAGGGATGAGCGACCAGGGCCGCTGCCGTGACGTCGATCATGGGATATCACCGCCCAGCTACTCGACTGAGAAAAGCTCAGCCTGGTACCGCCGCCGTGTTCCGGCCAGTGCCGGAGGTCCCTGCTGACCAGGACCATGGCCCGTCACGGCTTCAGCGGAAAGGCGACACCGTCTGATGGACGAACGTCCCGGCCGGACATGGCGGAGGACACTCGCCGTCCGGGTTCGCCCTGCTGAGGGTGGGTGATGTGAGGGGCGGCAGCCCCGCATGACAGCTGATATAGCCGAGGAGGTGAAGCGGCGTTTGCATCCCTGGCACCGGCCGGGCCTGCGGCGCCGTGATCCTGATGACCGCTAGATACATATCCGGGCAGGGACCCATCGGGTCGGAGCAGCACGAGGAACAGGACTGGCCGTCGCCGCCCGACCCGGGTGACCTGAGCAAGCGGATCGCGCTGCGACGCGCGGAGCTACGACTGAGCCAGGCCCAGGTGGCCGCGCGCGCCAGGATGCGCCTGAGGTACCTGAAGTTCCTGGAGAGGTATCCGGCCCGGCCGAGCGGCAGCGCGCTGCGGCAGCTCGCCGCCGCGCTGCAGACGACGCCGGCCGCGCTGCTCGGAGCCGGCGCGGAGGCTCCGCCTGGGCGCGGCCGTCCGGCCGGCCAGCAGGTCCTGACCAAGCTCATGGCCGCTGAGTGCCGCCGGCTGATCGCGCCGGGGGGTGTCGGGCGGATCGCGTTCTGCACGGCCTCGGGTCCTGTCGTGCTGCCGGTCAACTTCGCCGTGCTGGCGGACACCATCGTCATCAGGACGGCCGAGGGCACCATCATCGACGGGCACGCCGACGGCCAGATCGCGCTCGAGGTCGATCACATCGACGAGGCGCTCTGCCAGGGCTGGAGCGTGCTCGTCCGCGGGCAGGCGCACCGCGTCGCGCACCCGGCCGAGCTGTGCCGCCTGCAGGAGGACGCCGTGGTCTGGCCGTGGGCAGGCGGTGAGCGCGAGGTCTATGTGCGCATCCTCCCCGCCCAGACCACCGGCCGCCGTATCGAGATCCGGTGACGCCGATGCCATCGCAACCTCTAGCCCGAGTTTCCGGTGATCATGCATTTGTCGGGGTGTTTTGCCTGGCAGGCAGGGGTTTCCGGGGTCGTGGAGGCCTATGACCTAACCGAGGGTGCGTGGCGGTCCAGGTGGAAGATCTGGATCAGCTTGTCCTGGACTGGGGTGGTTTCGGTGAGCGTGCGCCGGGCTTTGGGCCTGCCCCGGCCGCCTGGGTAGATCAGCACGGTTTCGCCGATGCCCGTGAGCTGGCCGAGCAGCTCGCGGACGGACATGCGCAGCCCGGCTTGGCGGGCCTGGTAGCGCATCAGGTGGGCGATCTGGAGGGCGAGGACGCAGGTGAAGACGTGCACGCGGATGTTGTGCTCGGTCCAGTGCTGGGCTTACGCCGCATCCGCGCGAGAAGCGCAGGCGCAGCAGGCCCGCGTGCATCCGGTCCCGGCCACCCTCCTGCAGGCGGCACCCTCTTGGAGTGCGTACGCCGGGGGAGCCGCCCCGGACGTCCAGGCCCGGTGGCGGGCGACGGACGGGCAGGTGCGCACCGGTCTGGGTGGTCGTCCTCAGCGCCGCGGGCGCGGGCAGCACGGTGACGGTGTGGACCAACCAGGCGGGCCAGCTGACCGATCCTCCACTACAGCACACCCAGATCGTGAGCCGGGCCGAGCAGGCCGCGGCGGCCGCCGTCGCATCCCTCGTCCTCACGCTGATCGTCCTCGGCTGGCTGAGCCGCAGGTTCCTGGACCGGCGCAGGCTGGCCGCATGGGATGCCGACTGGCTGGCGAACGGGCCGAGCTGGACCCCCCGGCGTTAAGACCCGTGCTTCCGGTGACCGAGGTCCCGGTGGTGTGGTGACGTCTGGCTGTGACGGTGCGGCGCGCGCGGCGGAAGGCTCACAGGTAAGAGCCAAGCAAGCGGGCCGGAGACCCCGGGCCCGCGGCTAGAAGGAGGCATTACCATGCGCCGCAATTCTCGTCTTACCGCCATCGCGGGGTTCGCCGTCACGGTGATCTTGCTGGTGGCCGGCGGACTGCTGCTGTGGGGTTCGACCTACGTGCACAACACCGTGCAGGGCCAGCTGTCCGCGCAGCAGATCTACTTTCTGCCCAAGGCCGCGTTCGCGCACCCCAAGGCGGGCACCGAGATCACGCCCAGCATGATCCCCAGCGTCTCGCAGTATGCCGGGCAGCAGCTGCTGACCGGGCAGCAGGCCGAGGCTTACGCCGACCACTTCATCGCCGTGCACATCCAGACCATGTCCGGCGGCAAGACCTACGCGCAGCTGTCGGCGGCGTCGCTGGCGCAGCCGAACAACACCAAGCTGGCCGGCCTGGTGAGCACCGTGTTCAAGGGCGAGACGCTGCGCAGCATGCTGCTGAACGCCTACGGCTGGTGGAAGGTCTCGCAGATCACCTATATCGCCGCGATCGTGGCCTTCGCGCTCGGCGGGCTGGCGCTGCTGGGCTCGCTGTTCGGCCTGACCCTGGGCCGCCGGCCCGAGATCACCCACGAGGCCATCCCGGCCGGCGGGCAGGCCCCGGCCAAGACCATCTGAAGTCAGCAAAGGCGCGGACGATGTTCCAGGTTAGGTTTCACGGGCGCGGCGGGCAGGGCGTGGTCATCGCCGCCGAGCTGCTGGCCGCGGCCGCGTTCAGCGAGGGCAGGCACGCGCAGGCGTTCCCGAGCTTCGGCTCGGAGCGGATGGGCGCGCCGGTGATGTCGTTCTGCCGGATCGACGACAAGCCGATCCGGACCCACGAGCCGGTCACCGAGCCCGACGCGCTGATCATCCAGGACCCGACGCTGCTGCACCAGGCGGAGCTGTTCGCCGGGATAAGCAACCAGGGCTACATGCTCATCAACTCCACACACAGCTTCGGTGAACTGGGCCTGGACGAGTTCGTCGCCGGCTTCCACCGGGACCGGCTGCTGGTGGTGCCGGTCTCCTCACTGGCCCTGACAGCGTGACGCCGGCTGGCTCCAGCTCTTCGCCGAAACCAACCAGGAAGCGCTCGACCTGCACATCCAGGCGTTCCGGATCGCGGAGGAGCTGTCCATCCCGGTGATGATGTGCATGGACGGGTTTCTGCTCACCCACGCCAGCGAGCGGGTCGACATCCCGGCCCTCGGCCAGGTGGACGCGTTCCTGCCGCGGTACGAGCCGCGCCAGGTGCTCGACCCGGCCGAGCCGGTCTCGATCGGCGCCATGGTCGGCCCCGAGGCGTTCACCGAGGTCCGCTACCTGGGGCACGCACGCATGCAGCAGGCGCTGGGCGTCATCACGGCCGTCCAGGCCGACTTCAGCGCGGAATTCGGCCGGCCGTCCGGCGGGCTGGTCCGGCCCTACCAGACCGACGACGCGGACATCGTCGTCGTCGCGATGGGCTCGGTGCTTGGCACGGTCAAGGACGCGGTCGACGAGCTGCGGGCCACCGGCATGAAGATCGGCGTGCTCGGCATCACCACGTTCCGGCCGTTCCCGGCGGACGCGGTCCGCGAGGCGCTCGGCACCCGCCGCGTGGTGGTCCTTGAGCGTGCGCTCGCGCCGGGAACCGGCGGCATCGTGACCGCCGACATCCGGATGGCGCTGGCCGGCCCTCCCCGCATCTCCACAGTCATCGCCGGACTCGGTGGCCGCGCGGTCACCAGGAAATCGCTGTCCGCGATGCTGGCCCGGGCCGCGGGCGAGCTCGAGCCGCTGACCTTCCTCGACCTCGATACCAGCCTCGTCGACCGGGAGCTGGCCCGGATGCGGACCACGCGCAGGTCCGGCCCGAGCCCGGAGAACATGCTCCGCGACCTGGGCATCACCGCATCACGGATCGGTTAGGAGACCCGCCATGCCGTACCAGCGGCTCAAGTTCTACCAGACCGGCAGCTTCGCCGTCGGCAACCGGCTGCTCGACGAGGAGCAGTGCAGCGTCCAGTCGGGCACCCAGCGCTCGAACGCGCTCACCTGCGGGCACCGCGCCTGCCAGGGCTGCGGTGAGGCGCTCGGCGCGCGCTACGCGCTCGACGCGGTGATGCGCGCCACCCAGGGGAAGATGATCGCGGTCAACGCCACCGGCTGCCTGGAGGTCTTCTCCACCCCCTTCCCGGAAACTTCCTGGCAGATCGCGTGGCTGCACTCCTTGTTCGGGAACGCGCCCGCGGTCGCCTCCGGCGTGGCCGCGGCCCTGAAGGCCAGGGGACGCACGGACATCCGGGTAGTCGGCCAGGGCGGCGACGGTAGCACCGTCGACATTGGCATGGCCTGCCTGTCCGGGATGTTTGAGCGCAACGACGACGTGCTGTACATCTGCTACGACAACCAGGCGTACATGAACACCGGCGTGCAGCGCTCCGGCGCCACCCCGCCCGCGGCGCGCACGGCTACCACGCAGGCGGTCGGGCGCGAGCCGGGGAACGGGTTCGGCCAGGGCAAGAACGTGCCTCTGATCGCCATGGCGCACGAGATCCCCTACGTGGCCACCGCCACGGTGGCGGACCTGCGTGACCTTGAGTACAAGGCCACTCGGGCGATGGACTTCCACGGCGCGCGTTACCTGCACATCCTGGTGCCCTGCCCGCTCGGCTGGGGCAGTGCCCCAGCCGACACGATCAAGGTCGCCCGGCTGGCCACTGAAAGCGGCCTGTTCCCGGTCTTCGAGGCCGAGACGGGTGAGACGGTGAGCTCCACCCCGATCCGCTATCGCGTGCCGGTCACGGATTACCTGCGGATCCAGGCCCGCTACGCGCACCTGTTCCGTCCCGCCGAGCGGACGGAAACCATTGCCAGGATCCAGGCGGCCGCCGACCGCAACATCGCCAGGTTCGGGCTGATGCCAGAAAACCTTTCGGCCGAACGGGCCGGGTTGCCCGCACCAGCCACCGCTGACAGCCCCGGAAGGCAGTGCTTGCCCCCCGGGGGGACGACCCCCCGGACCCCCCGATAAGGACGGCGATGACCATCATGCGCAAGCCATTCGCGATCACTCTGGACGCCGGGTCGAGCCGGGCCAACCACACCGGCGCCTGGCGCACCGAGCGACCCGTCTACGTGCACAACCTGCCGCCCTGCAATAACGCCTGCCCGGCCGGAGAGAACATCCAGCAGTGGCTGTACCAGGCCGAAGACGGTAGCTATGAAGCCGCCTGGCGGCAGATCATGGCAGACAACCCGTTCCCCGCGATCATGGGCCGGGTCTGCTACCGGCCGTGCGAGAGCGCCTGCAACCGGGCCCAGCTGGACTCGGCCGTCGGCATCAACTCGGTGGAGCGTTTTCTCGGCGATGAGGCGCTCCGGCGCGGCTGGAAGGTTCCCGTCCTGGCCACGCCGACGGGCAAGCGGGTGCTGGTGGTAGGCGCCGGGCCGTCCGGCCTGTCGGCCGCCTACCATCTCACCCGCCTGGGGCACTCGGTGACGATCAAGGACGCGGGCGCCGAGCCCGGGGGATGATGCGCTACGGCATACCGAAGTACCGGCTGCCGCGCGACATCCTGGACGCCGAACTGAACCGCATCCTCGACATGGGCGTCCCGCTGGGGCTCAACACCAAGGTCACCGACATCCTCGCCGAACTCGCCCACGGCTTCGACGCCGCGTTCGTGGCCGTCGGCGCCCACATCGGCAAGCGCGCCTACATCCCGGTCGGCGACTCGGCCCGGATCATGGACGCCGTTTCGATGCTGCACGGCATGGAAGACGGCTCGCCGCCCATGCTCGGCCGCCGGGTCGCCGTCTACGGCGGCGGGAACACGGCCATGGACGCCGCGCGCACCGCACGCCGGCTCGGCGCGTCTGAGGCCGTCGTGGTGTACCGCCGGACCCGCGAGCGGATGCCGGCCCATGACACCGAAGTCGAGGAGGCGCTGGAGGAAGGCATCACGATGCGCTGGCTGTCCACGGTCGCGCAGGCGGACGAGGGCACGCTGCTGACCGAGAAAATGCGACTCGACGACAGCGGCTTTCCCCAGCCGACCGGGGAGTTCGAGGAGCTCGCAGCGGACTGCCTGGTGCTGGCCCTCGGCCAGAACGCCGACCTGTCCGTGCTGGCGAACGTGCCCGGCGTGATCTTCTCCGACGGCGTGGTCGAGGTCGGGCCGGACCTGATGACCGGGCACCCGGGGATCTTCGCCGGCGGGGACATGGTGCCCGACGAACGGACGGTCACCGTCGCCATCGGCCATGGCAAGAAGGCGGCGCGCCACGTCGACGCCTGGCTGCGCGGCAGCAGCTACGCCGCGCCTGGCCGCGGCGAACTCGCCGGGTTCGGCGTGCTCAACAGCTGGTATTACGCCGATGCTCCGGCCACGGTACGCCCGAGGCTGGAGGCGGCCCGGCGGATCATCACCTTCGACGAGGTGGTCGGCGGGCTCGACGAGTCGACGGCGCTGTTCGAGGCGCGCCGCTGCATGTCCTGCGGCAACTGCTTCGGATGCGACAACTGTTACGGTGTCTGCCCGGACAACGCGGTGATCAAGCTCGGCGACGGCCAGTACGAGGTCGACTACGACTACTGCAAGGGCTGCGGCATCTGCGCGGCCGA
>WNFC01000168.1_pt1 | contig 89024 bp, 83 predicted proteins | sample 5400541 | NCBI WGS metagenome assembly WNFC01 (sample SAMN13153342, study PRJNA577476) | soil metagenome | isolation source: 120 cm saprolite under Douglas fir tree site 2 hole 2 replicate 1 | place: USA:California | collected 2015-04-18
CTGCCGTGTGCTAGCTGGCGACGGAGTTTCTGTACTTCCGGGTCAGCTCCCACTTTCAAAAACATTTCATACGCGTCGGGGATGGACAGGGTTTTTTCAATCAGGCCATGCTTAACCAGAATGCGATGATACGAAGGTACTGCCAACGCAGGTCGATGGGTCGGCGGAGCGGGCTTGGTTTGTTTTCGGTGTTTCATTTGCATCTATGCTGACACGTTTCCTCAATCCGGTCATTTTTTGCGTCACATGCCAGTGCAAGACCTGGAGAAGCTGTGGGAAACCTGTGGGCAGACCGTCCTTGGCCTATAGACTGGCTCCTCGGTTTCCGCAATGATGTCGGTCTCGGAAAACTGGTCGTGAACAATTACGCAGAGCGAGCAGACGATATTGTGCGGGCAGTCCACCTACTGCGGCGGCATGGGATGGCTGTGGGATTCCCGATGCAATCCGCCGAGGGTGAGGTAGTCTTCCCCGTGGATAAGGATTTCACGCTGACCGCAGACCAGATACTTGAACTACTCTAACGTGGCGAACTGGACGCTGAGGGCGTGCGCAGATCAGTCGAGGCGCAGGCTACGCCCATGCGCAGGCGAGCTGCATCTGCCTAACGCGACGCGGCTACTCGACCACAGCTTTCGCTTTAGAAAGCGACCCTAAAATTGTACGGACGCACTAGGAGGCGGCAGCTTCAAAGCTTGTTTGTCTTCGACTCGACTTTGTGTCTTAGCTTTGCTTCGCCTTGCGGCCCTTCAGGTCTGTGCTCAATGGAGATAAAAACCATCGAGTTAGACCGTGGGTCATCTTTTGGCTGTCTCGTGGCATCGAACCCAAACTCCTCAAGAACATTTCGTATCGCATCTGACGCGTTGTGACTAGTTTGGTCGCCAGTGCTAACAACGACGACACCCCTTGCAAGCGGAGGGTTTGTCCCGAGTGGAACCGGGCCTTCGCGCATCATCATTATTGCCAGAGGCTCAAATACTTTCTTCCATTTTGCTTGTTGCAGAGCCGATGCAATGTCAGATGCGAACGAATCTGCTTCTAAATCATTGAGGTTATATTGCAGTAGCACCGTCTCACTTGAAAACGATTTGAGCCGAGATGCCACCTTAATTTGTTGGTCTTTAGTGAGCCTTCGCCATGCAACGTCTTCTTCAATCTTGATACGGGCTAGCCGTTCATCCTCCGCGATCTTGCTCAAACGCGCTGCTTCTTTTTCATTCTGAGAGGCCCTTTCATCTGCTTTTGCTGCATGCTCAAGAGCCTCCGCTGCTCTCCCATTCAGAATAGAGAAGACCGCATCGTTGGCTTTTCTTAGCTTCGTTTCTTTTCGTGCAGCAAAGAACTGCACGGCCAATTCACCAGCGACTCCCACCGTGATTAAGACGGCTCCGATAATGACAAGAAGGGGTTTCCACGCCCATGCCCGTTTGAGATCAATGATAGCCTCGGGAATTTCATGCCAGTATTCGAGCACAAGCCCAAGCACAACTAGCGCAGTCGCGGCGAAGAGCCAAAATTCTAGCGACGTTAATGATTTCTCCAGATTGTCTATAGTGCGTTGGAGGGCAGGAAGGTCCATGCTCCTACGTTTGAGGACGCAGCCTAAGCCGTCAGTAAAACGTCAATTAGATTCTTGTCGGCCTTAATCATCGGCCAAACTGGATAGGCCAAGCTGTCGATGTTTGCGCCCCGGTGAGCATAGAAACGAAACGGCTTCTTCTGTTGGGTACGCTCGTTAACAAATACACCCTCGAAACAATCAAATGCGCCCACCTGAGATTCGCGTACCTTCCGAGGATGATAGCCAGCAATTTCCTGCCAAGGAAATGAAGTCAATATCTGCGATACAAGTCCGTACATGGCAGTCTCCTTGCCCGGATATTTTAGCACGAGTTCTTGGTGCCGGAGAAAGGGGTAGACCTTGGGGAACCGACCCGGCACAGTTGAAATGTGGGAAGAAGGGCGGCGAGGTTCAAGGCGATGTACGGAAATTTTGGAGGCGCGGGAGGGATTCGAACCCTCGCATGATGGTTTTGCAGACCATTCCCTTAGACCACTTGGGTACCGCGCCTCTGTTTGTTATGCCCAAATTCTATGCCCAATTGTATGCCCAGTGCGCCTCTTTAGCACCTATTTACACCCAATCAGGCTTTCGTAACCCATTGAAACCACGTAGCGGCTGGCTTTAAGAGGGGATTTGCAGACCTCTCCCTTGGGCCACTTGGGTACCGCGCCGAATCTTTAAGTATAGCAAATCTCCCAGGACTCTCTGGGCAGCGCAACCGGCGGCAACATCTTCCATCTCTACTTTTTCTCAGCGGGCGCAGGCGGGGCAATTTTCGCCTCGCGCAGGAAGCGTGCAGCCTCTTCCGGCGGCGTGGGATTGATGTAAAAGCCGGTGCCCCACTCAAAGCCCGCCACTTTGGTCAGCTTCGGGATGATTTCGATATGCCAGTGGTAGTGATCGTTGATCTCTTCGCCGATCGGCGAAGTATGGATCATAAAGTTGTATGCCGGACGATCCAGAACGACGTCCAGGCGCATGAGCGTGTCCTTCAGCATTCGCGCCAAGCTGGCGTACATCGAGCTCTGGTTGTTTTCGTAGGAGGACCCATGCGCCTTGGGCAGCAGCCACATCTCAAACGGGAACCGCGAGGCGTACGGGGCCAGCGTGATGAAATGTTCGTTTTCACCTACTATGCGCTCGCCGGTATCGCGTTCCTGGCGGATGATGTCGCAGAAAATGCACCGCTCTTTCTCATCGTAATAGTGCCAACTGCTATCCACTTCTTCGCGCACGCGCCGCGGAACGATGGGAAGCGCAATCAGCTGAGAATGCGGGTGCTCCAGGGAGGCGCCGGCGGCTTCCCCGTGATTCTTGAAAATCAGAACGTAGCGGAAGCGCTTGTCGTTTTTCAGGTCCAGCATGCGGTCGCGGTACCCCCACAGCACATCTTCCACCGCGCGTTCCGGCAGCGTGGCAAGCGAAGCGGCGTGCTCCGGAGATTCGATGATCACTTCGTGCGCGCCAATTCCGTTCATTTTGTCGAACAGCCCTTCGCCTTCGCGGTCCAGTTCACCCTCGATGCCTAGTGCCGGAAATTTGTTGGGGACCACGCGAATACTCCAACCCGGTGTGTTGGCGCCGCCACCGTTGCGTCCATAGACAAGAATCTCCGGGGGCGTCTTGGATTCATTCCCTACGCAGAACGGACAATTCTTTGCATCCGTGGCGACCACGCTTTCGCGCAGAAATTCGTTCGGCCGTTTTCCGCGTTCCGTCGAAATGATTACCCACCGGCCCGTGATCGGGTCTTTCCGCAACTCCGGCAATTCCATCCTCCTCGAAAGTGTTCTTGGTCTCCCCAGAGGGGGACCACCAGTAAGCTCCAGATTGTACCGCGTCTGGCGTCCCGTGACGGTGTTCCAAGAAACCACTGTTACATTTGCGGGCTGAACGCGTCCTTGTGCAGCCGTACTTCCGGCGGCTGCCCTGGCTTGTTGTCGATTGCCACAACGTCGAACCGGTAGGGACTTTCCGGCGTGCGACGCTCGGCAAGAAATCGCTGCGCCGTGCGAATGACGATGCGTTGCTTTTCCCTGGTTACACTAAGTTCCGGCAACGCCGGCGACTCCTCTCGGACAGTGCGGGTTCGAACTTCCACAAAGGCAAGTGTATAGCCATCGTAACCGACCAAATCCAATTCGCCCTTTATGCCTCGCGGGGTGTAATTCCTCGCTACGAACACGTACCCGTTCTGCCGCAAATACCAATACGCATAAGTCTCCCCGCGCACTCCGGTGCGCCGGACTTCCAGCTTTTTTGCGTCGCTGGAAAGACCTTCCTCTTCGCGCAAGCCGCGACGCGCCGCCCAGCGCACCGCCCGAAACATCAAACTTGAAAAGATCGGCATGCTACCTTCACCGGCAATTCACATTTTCCGGGCAGTATAAACAAAAATCCCGCGGCTGCCATCATTCTTCTTTGCAGCCGCGGGAATCCCTTCATACGACGCTGGTTTAGATCTTCTTTTCAGCCTCGCGGAAGCAATCTTCGAGTGTCTGAATCGCGAAGTCGGCCTGTTCCTGATCGATCAAGAGCGGCGGCGACATACGAATGGAGTTCTCGCCCGAACTAAGCACCAATACTCCCTTGTGGAACGCCTTGCTGATCACCGCGTCCCGCAAATCGGCTGCCTTTTCCTTGGTCTTCCGATCGCGCACGATTTCAATACCGATCATCAGTCCCTTGCCGCGCACATCGCCGACAACCTTGAAGCGGCTTGGCCAATCGTTGATGCGCCCGAAAATGTAGGCGCCCATCTTGCGGGCGTTCTCCATGTATCCGTCTTCAATCAGGTCCATCGTGGCCATCGCCGAAGCGATGCATACCGGGTTGCCGCCATACGTGCTGCCATGCGATCCCGGCTTCCACCGCATCACACTTTCCTTTGCGATGAAGGCGCTCAACGGCATGCCGCTAGCAATGCCCTTCGCCGTACACAGGATGTCCGGCTCGATGCCGGCGTGTTCGTAGGACCACCACTTGCCGGTGCGTCCCATGCCCGATTGCACCTCGTCTACGATCAGCATGATCCCGTGGCGGTTGCAGATGCGCTGCAATTCCTGTAGAAAAAATGCCGGCGCGGGAACGAACCCGCCTTCGCCTTGAATCGGCTCGATGATGATGGCGGCGATTTCCTCGGGCGCGAACAGCCGCTTGAACATCTGCTGTTCGAGGAGTTCGAGAATTTCCGTGCCGCAAGTTTCCGGTGTATGGCCGTGCGCGCAGCGGTACGCATAAGGAAATGGAATATGTTCCACGCCGCCGAGCAGCGCGCCGAAATGCTTGCGCTGCGTATTCTTGGAAGCCGTCAGTGAAAGGGAGCCGAGGGTGCGGCCGTGAAAGCACCCGTAGAAAGCGATGAGCTTGTCCCGCTTCGTCGCATAGCGGGCCAGCTTGATCGCGCCTTCGACTGCCTCCGTGCCGGAATTCCCGAAGAACACTTTCTTGTGTTCTTTGCCAGGCATCGTGGCCACAAGGCGCTCCGCCAACTGTGGCAAGTGATGGTGGTAAAAATCCGTGCCGGAAATGTGAATCAGTTCGGCGGCTTGCTTCTGAATCGCTTCCACCACTTTGGGGTGGCAGTGGCCGGTAGAACAGACGGCGATGCCGGCCGCAAAATCCAGGAAGGCATTTCCATCAACATCTTCGACGATGGCGCCGCGGCCCTTCTTGGCCACCAGCGGATATTCGCGGCTCAACGACGGCGACATGAATTTCGCGTCGTCCTCGATCACTCTCTTGGCTTGCGGCCCGGGCAGCTCCATCAGGAGCCGGGGCAATCTCGTTTCTGCAGCGGTAATCATCTTTTTATCCCCATTCCTTATTGCCATGGATGGTCAGCGGTTATTGTGGGAGGGCTGTCGCAGGGCAGGTTTGCGTGCGCACACCGGTTCGGGGTTGCGCCCTGCCAAGGAGAGAGGACTTAATCGACGCCGTAGAGGCTCGGACGTTCTTCGGCCGGAACATAGCTGCCGGGGATTTTGATGGCTTTGGTGACTTTCATTTGCGTTTCCAGCGGACGCTTCCGTCCTTTGCATCCTCAATAATTATACCACGATCTGCGAGTTCTTTGCGGATGCGGTCGGCGGTAGCGAAATCGCGCGTTTTCTTTGCGGCATTACGTTCTGCGACGAGCTTGTCGATTTCTGTGTCGTCCGGCCCGCTCTCCGGTCCGCCAAATCCAAGCGCGCGGAGCTTTTCGCCGTCATTGTCCTCCATCACGGCGAAAACTTTGTCGAACGCGGCCAGAAATTCTTGCGCAGTAAGCACATCTCCCTGCCGGAACTCGCCCTTATCCATCGCAATGTTCGCCTCGCGCACCAGGTCAAACACCGCTGCCAGGGCTCGCGCGGTGTTCAGGTCTTCGGAAAGCCCGGCGTCGAACTCGTCCGCGGCTTTCGCGATCCGCGCCGCCATGCCCTTCTGCTTCCCTGCGGGGAATTTTCCTTGCTTCAGGCGGTCCGCGAAATTCCGCAGGCGCTCGACGGAGCTCGCCGCCTGCTGCAAGCCATCGAATGTGAAATTGAGCTGCTTGCCGTACGGAACACTGGATAGGGCAAACCTCAACGCCGAAGGCTTGTAGCCCTTGCCGAACAAATCGCGCAATGTATAGAAATTGCCGAGCGACTTGGACATTTTCTCGCCTTCGACAAGCAAGTGCTCCGCATGCAGCCAATACCGCGCGAAAGGTTTTCCAGTGGCCGCCTCGCTCTGCGCGATTTCGTTTTCGTGATGCGGAAACGCCAGGTCGATGCCACCAGTGTGAATGTCCAGCGTGTCTCCCAGGAATTTCATGGCCATCGCGGAGCACTCGATATGCCAGCCCGGCCGGCCGGGCCCGATCGGCGTTTCCCAGAAGTGCTCGCCGGGCTTCGGCGCCTTCCACAAGGCGAAATCTCGCGCACTTTCTTTTTCGTAGCGATCGTTATCGACGCGCGCGCCTGCCTGAATTCCCGTCAAATCAACCTTCGAGAGCTTCCCGTATTCAGGAAATTTTGCAATTCGATAGTAAATCGAGCCTTCGCTGGGATAGGTAAACGTCTTTTGCTGCAGCCTCTCAATCAGCTTCACCATGTCGTCGATGTGGTCGGTCGCCCGGATCCAGTGTTCGGGCGCTTCGATGCTCAGCGACCTGCAATCGTCGAAAAACGCCTGCACGAATTTCTCTGTGTATTCGCGGATGCTCTTTCCCGCGGCGGCCGCATTGGCGATGATGCGGTCGTCCACGTCCGTCAGGTTCATCACATGGTTCAAGTTGAATCCGCGAAGCTTCAGGAAGCGCCGCAAAATATCCTGAAAGACGAACGTCCGGTAATTTCCAATGTGCGCGTAGTCGTAGACCGTCGGCCCGCAGGTATACATGCGCACTTCGCCCGCTTTTTGGGGCACGAACTTCTCGATCTTGCCGGCCAGCGTGTTGTGCAGCTGAATTTCAGCCATAAGCTCTAAGTCATCTCTTTCGGCGTGCGAATAAACGCTAGATTGTAGCCGAGCCATCGGAAACGGAGCAACGTCGAAGCGCCACGCAATTGCTCAAGCCCTCGACGAATGCGACTCGATTAGTCCTAATTGACGCATCTCACGCCCACAGATAGAGTCTTTTCCCTCCACCCTTGAAGGAGACCCAGATGAATCGGTGCTTTTGCGTCCGCGCCCTCTTCACCCTCGCCATCTTAGTAGAACCGCTTCTCGCTCAAGAGGCGCACAAGGCTGATGTAGCGAAGGTTCTGGCCCCAGAAGCTTCTCTCAACTTGCGAACGATCTCCGACCTTCAGTTCTCTCCCGACGGCACGCGACTTGCATTTTTCGTCACGGAACCACCGAAGGGCGAGCGCCGTGCGCGTCACATCTGGCTTTATGACAAGCAATCCGGCAGTATCCGCCAATTCACCTATTCCGCTAAGACCGAAATCTCTCCGCGCTGGTCGCCCGATGGCAAACAGCTCGCATTTCTCTCGAATCGCGACGACGATCAACAAATCTATGTCATGCGCGCTGACGGTGGCGAACCGACGGCTCTTACCAAAGGCAAGCGTAGCGTGCAGAGTTTCGCTTGGTCGCCAGACGGCAAGCAGATTTCTTTCCTGGCTCCCGACGCAAAAACCGAAGCCGAAGAGAAAAAGGAAAAAGACAAAGACGACGCGCATGTGGCCGACAAGGAAGACAAGCGCGCGCGCCTCTGGCTGTTGACGCTAGCAAGCAGCGAAGCCAAGGCCCTCACGCAGCCTCATTGGCAAATCGAGGAACTCGCGTGGCTTCCTTCTGGTGATCGCATCATCGTCAGCGCGACGGACCACCCCGAGTCTGATCAAAACACGAACAGAATCTTCAGCATTCAAGTGTCCGACAGCGCGATTACGCAGCTTGCCGCGCCTCGCGGGCCCTTTCATGAACTCCGCGTTTCCCCGGACGGAAAAACCATCAGTTATGTTGGCTGTCGGGGCGATGGCCCGACGCCACATGACCTGTTAACCATACCCGCGAAGGGCGGCGCACCACGGAACCTTACTGGCGCAAACCTCGATCGCCCGGCTTTTCAGTACGTCTGGCTGCCTGATGATTCCATGGCGGTCGTGGCGGGAAATGGCTTCCACACAGAACTGGTGGCTTTTTCCTCTGATGGCGTGAAAGGCGACAGGAATCTCCTCAACGGCATCACCAATCCCGTCACGATAGCGGTCAATCGGGAACACGCCGAGTTTGCATTTGTTGGCCAAACAGCAATCCAGCCCCAAGAACTCTGGCTCTGGGATCAGAAATCGCCTGCCAAGCAAATTTCTCACTTCAACGATTCCTGGAAACAGTACACGCTCGGCACGCCTGAGCTCTACAAATACAAATCCTTCGATGGCCTGGAAATCGAAGCCGCTCTCCTGAAACCCAGCAGCTACGACGGCAAGTCCAAATTGCCGCTCGTCGCTCTGATCCACGGCGGGCCCACGGGCAATTGGCAGGATTCCATCGAAACGTGGGGCCAGCTCCTGGCGGCGCGAGGCTACGCGGTTTTTTATCCCAACATTCGAGGCTCCAGCGGTTACGGCCAGAAATTCATTGAGATGAATCGTGGCGACTGGGGCGGTGGCGATTACCGCGACGTGATGGCGGGCGTCGACGACCTCGTGGCACGAGGTATTGCCGACCGCGAAAGGCTCGCCATTGGCGGCTGGTCTTATGGCGGCTACATGGCGGAGTGGGCCATTACGCAAACGACGCGCTTCAAAGCCGCGGTTTCCGGCGCGGGCCTCGCGAACCTCATCTCCGAATATGGCACCGAGCAGGGCCCCTCGTACGATGAGTGGTTCTACGGCGTGCCGTACGAACCGGAAAAGGTCGCCGGCTTCCTCAACAGCTCCCCGTTCGTGCATCTAAAAAACGCCAAAACGCCGACGCTCATTCTCCAAGGTGATGCGGACCTCACGGACCCGCTTGGCCAGAGCCAGGAACTCTATCGCGGCCTGAAGCGCTACGGCGTCGACACGGAGCTGGTCGTCTACCCCCGCGAGCCCCATGGCTTCCGCGAGGAAAAGCACCTCCTCGATCGTCTCAACCGCATCCTCGCCTGGTACGACAAGTATTTGAAAGACAAGCCGCCAGCGTCTAAATAAAGTCGGGACCGGACTTTTGTCCTTCATCCGGAAGCTTGTGATGCTGCTCAAACGGCCACAACGTGTGCCGGAATGCTTTACACGGCTTGGACATCGTGTTACTGTTTTTTCCCGTACCGCCATCCTTGCGCCAGGCGGCTGGGCCTCTGACCGAGAACCTGCCAAACGTGTCTGCGGGCGATCCCAGTGTTCTTGGGATGGACCTGTTGCTCGAAAGACCCTCCCCTCGAGGAACGAAACGTCGTCTCTCTTCGCGTGCTTGGGACGGGCTGGCCATTGCAGTTTACGAGTCTCGCTTTCTTTTGTTTGCGGGCGCGAAGCGATTGACGACCAAAAGGGGACATCTTGCTTAAGCTGCGAAAAGTGGAAATCGTTGGCTTTAAATCGTTTTGTGAGCGCACCGTCGTCACCTTCAGCGGCTCCGGCACGACTTGCATCGTCGGGCCCAACGGTTGCGGCAAATCCAACGTAGTGGACGCCATCTCCTGGGTTCTCGGCGAACAGAGCCACAAATCGCTTCGCGCCGAGCGCATGGCCGATTGCATTTTCAATGGCACAACGAAGCGCCCGCCGCTCGGCCTCGCCGAAGTCACTATCACCATGGAAGACCCCGAGCTGGCCGAAGCCGCGCGCTTCGTGCTGGAAAACGCCGCGTCAGATTCCGCGACGGATTCTGTGCCTTTTGTCGCTGAAAATAGCGCCGCCTCTGCAGAGGCAACCGAGATTCTCTCGCTCGACCCCGGGCGTGCCCCCGAAACACAGGAACTCACCACCGAAGGTTCGGCGGATATCCCAGCCGAGCCCGAAGGCAGGTTCAAGAGGAAAAAGAAGGCCGCGGACAAGCCCGTTCTGGCAATGAAGCCGGGCGAAGTCGTCGTGAGCCGTCGTCTCTATCGCTCCGGCCAGAGCGAATACCTCATCAACGGCCGCGTCGGAAGGCTCCGGGACATCCAGGAAATGTTCATGGGCGTCGGACTGGGCCCCGATTCCTACGCCATCATCGAACAGGGCCGCATCGGATTAATCCTCTCCACCAAGCCTATGGAGCGCCGCGCCATCATCGAGGAGGCTGCCGGCGTCACGAAATTCAAGACCAAGAAGCGCCTCGCGGAGGCCAAGCTCGAATCCTCGAAAGTGAATCTCGCGCGCGTCAACGACATTGTGGTTGAAGTCGAAAAGCAGCTTGGTTCGCTGAAGCGCCAGGCCGCCAAAGCGCGGCGCTATTCCGAAATTCGCGACCAGATGCGCGGGATCGTCCGCCAAATGCTGGCTGGCAAGGCTCGTGAATTGGACGCCGAAGCCGAACGCATCGCAAAACAGCTTGAGGAATTGACTGCCTCGGAATTGCAGCGCGCCACTGCGGTCCAGCAGCAAGAAGGCGAGCAAGACCGGCTGAATCAGCGCATTTACGAACTCGATGCGGAAATGCGCCAGAATCAAAATGTTCTGAATCTCACCGCACTCGAAGTCGACCGCAGCGAGAACCGCATCGCATTCAACAAGCAGCGCGCCGAAGAACTCGCCGGGCGCCACACTCAGGTCAACACAGAGCTGGAGCAGGCCACAGCGCAGGCTGCAGAGTGCGAGTCGCGGACCGCCTCGCAAATTCGTGCGGTTACGCTGCTTCGCGAAGAATCAGGCAAGATCGCCGCACGCGTGGACGAACTCGCAAGCCGCGCCGAATCCCGGGCGTCACAAATTACTGCCGCCGAAACGCGCATCGAAACTCTGCGTCGCACTGCCTCCGAGGCCGGCGAGAGCCTCCTTCGTCTGCACGGCGAACAAAAGCAAGCCGAAGAAGCGCTCGTTCACCAAGCCGAAGCGCTCCGCAAACTTGAAGCCACCGAGCACGACGTGCTCGAAGCCTCGATGCGCGCGCGCGATGATGCCGACCGTGCCGCTCACGACTTTGAATCCGCTTCCGGGCAGCTGGGCGCATTGAAGCAAAACGCCGCGGAGCTGCAGTCTGCCATCGCCGGGCACTGCGAGCAGCGCGATATCCTCACCAAGCAAACGGAAGCCTTGCGCGATTCCCTCGCTGGAGTTCGCGCCCGCCGCTCCACGCTGACGCAAATTCTAAGCGATCGCTCTTACACCGCCGGCGCGGTTCAAAAACTTTTCGCCGCCAACGAACGCGGCGGCGGTGCCAAAGGCTTCCACGCCGTCGGCGTTCTCGCAGACTACGCCGAAGTCGAAGAGAAACACGAAGCCGCCATCGAGCAGTATCTCCGCGACGAACTGGAATACGTCGTCGTGGAAACCTACGACCATGCTCGTGCGGGGGTCTCCATGCTTCGCGACGAAGTCGGCGGCCGCGCAACCTTCTTCGTGGATTCGCTGCGCAATCTGCGCCTTTCTTCCGAATACGAGCCCATCGTCAATTTCCGCGCGGAAGACGGCGTCATCTCGCGCCTCGATAAGCTCGTGGAATTCCGCGATCCGCTGGGCGCCGCGGCCAAGCAATTCCTGCCGCGGCTGCGCTCCGCGTATTTGACGGACAGCACCGCCGCGGCGGAAAAGATGTCGCGGGACAATCCGCAGTACGCCTTCGTCACGCCCGACGGCACTTGCTACCAAGGCCGCATGGTCACCGGCGGCCGCCCTGATGAAGTTGGCCCACTCGGAATGAAACGTGAGCTTCGCGCTCTCGATGCAGAAGTCCTCCAGCTCGAACGTCAAATGGGCGAGAAGCAAGCCGCGCTCGAAGCGATTGCCGCCGAATTGATGGCTTCCGAGAAAGCGCTCGAAGAGCTCGATATCAGGCAGCGTGAAGTCGAGCGCGAGGTCATCTCCGCCACGCACCGTCATGGTCACATGCAAAGCGAGTTGGCGCGGCTTGGGCTGGAACTCACGGTCTGCCAGAACGAACTTGCGCGTATTCGCGCGGACGTGCAATCCGCACGGCAGCGCGCCGAGCGCGCCAGGAACCAGCACGACGCCGCAGCCCTCAGCCGCGCCGAAGCCGAGGCGGAAAGCGCGCGCCTCGCCGAAGAGCTTGCGCAGCTCCGCGGCTCCATCCATTCCGAGCAGACCGCACTCGCCACGGCACGCGCCGAGCATGCCGCCTTGAACGAGCGCCTCACGGCCGCCGAAGCCCTAGCAGCGCGCCTTACTGAGGAACGCGCGGAACTCGAGCGGCGCGAAACCACTCTCCAACTGCAGGCCACTTCGATCGGCGATGAAACTGCCGCTCTAGCGAAGCAGAGCGAAGAGCTGGCGGTGCAATTGGAAGGCCTGCGCGGCGAAAAACTCCGTCTGGAAGTTCGTCAACGCGAGCTCGAACTGGAATGGGACGCCGCCCGCACCCGCGTCACGCAGATGGAGGATCATCTGCGCATGGGCCGGCAATCTTTGCAGGAACTCCGCGAACAGCGCGGCCACGCGGAGGTGGACCGCGCGAAAAACGACTCCGACCGCCAGCACCTGCGCGAAACTTGCATGAGCGAAGTGAACGCGCAACCCGAGGACCTGATCGCCACGGAAGCTGCTTTCATGTCCGGCGAAGAGCTGGCCAACGCCGAAACGAATTACCGCGAGATGAAACAGCGCATCGAAGCCATGGGCCCCGTCAATATGATGGCGCTCGAGGAATTCAACGAATGCGAGCAGCGCTTCACGTTCCTCACCCGCGAGCGCGACGACCTGCTGCAATCCATCGCGGACACGCAGCAAGCCATCGCCGAGCTGGACCAGGCCACCAAGGGAAAATTCGAACTGGCCTTCCACTCCATTAACAAAAATTTCTCCGAAGCTTTCCACACCATTTTCGGCGGCGGCATGGCGGAAATGCGCCTGACGGAACCGGACAGCTCCGGCGATGCCGGCATCGATATCGTGGCTTCGCCGCCGGGCAAGCGCCTGCAAAACGTTCTCTTGCTCTCCGGCGGCGAGAAAGCCATGACTGCGCTCGCGCTGCTCATCGCCATCTTCCGCTATCAGCCAAGCCCCTTCTGCATCCTCGACGAGGTGGACGCGCCGCTGGATGAAGCTAACGTCGGGCGCTTCACGCGCCTGATCGGCGACATGAGCGGCCAGACGCAATTCATCATCGTCACGCACAATCGCAAGACCATGGAAATGGGTAGCGTGCTCTACGGCGTCACGATGCAGGAGCCCGGCGTCTCCAAGCTCGTCAGCGTTCGCTGGGAAGGCTCCGAGGCCCCCGCGCCCAAGCGCCACGCCGCAGCAGCCTCCGCGGCCTGAAGAATTCTCCCGTTTTCATTTGTAGGGGCACACCCGCGGCTCCGCAGCAATTCGTCAGTGCATTTTCCTAATTCATTCGCACAAATTTCCACCGCCCGCCGCTTTGACTTCGCGTTTCGCTGCGCTAGAATGCTTCTCACTTTGTCGGGGGAACGCTTTCTGTGTCATCTGCTCCTGCCATGAAAGTCTTGAAGGAAACTCAATTCGCCGGGCTGGTTCCCAGCGCGCGCGGCAAGGTCCGCGACATCTACGATCTCGGGGACCAGCTCCTGATCGTCGCCACCGACCGCCTCTCCGCCTTCGACGTCATCCTTCCCACGCCCATTCCCGACAAAGGCCGCGTCCTCACGCAACTTTCCCTCTTCTGGTTCGATCTATTGAAAGACGTCGTTCCCAATCATGTCCTGAGCGCCACCGATTTCCCCGCGCCCTTCGACAAGTTCAAGGACGAGCTCGCCGGCCGCTCCATGATCGTGCGCAACACGCAGCCGTTACCTATCGAATGCGTCGTCCGTGGTTACGTTTCCGGCTCCGCGTGGAAGGACTATCACGCCACGGGAAAAATTTGCGGCATCGCGCTGCCCGCCGGCCTGCACGAATCCGACCGATTGCCGGAACCCATCTTCACCCCCGCCACAAAAGCGGCCACCGGCCACGACGAAAACATTCCATTCGAACAGGCAGCCGCGCTCATCGGCAAAGAACTTGCCGAAAAAGTTCGCGCCGTCAGCCTGGAAATCTACTGCCGCGCCGCCGCTTACGCTGAACCGCGCGGCGTCATTCTTGCCGACACCAAGTTCGAATTTGGCTTGCTCAATAACGGTCTGATCTGGATCGACGAAGCCCTCACTCCCGATTCTTCCCGTTTTTGGCCCGCCGCGCAGTACAATCCCGGCGGCCCCCAGCCCTCTTTCGACAAACAGTTTGTGCGCGACTATCTCGAGCGAATTCGCTGGCCGAAATCCCCGCCCGGCCCGGAGCTGCCCGTGGAGGTCGTTGCCGCAACGCGCGCCAAGTACCGGGAAGCGTTTCGCATCCTGGCTGGGCGCGAGTTGGATTAGCAAGTCGGCCCCTCACCCAGCAATTTCTTAGCGGAGAGTGCCATCGTGAAAGATCAATTGGAAGGGCTCGTCATACAAATGGTGGAGCGCGGGATTCTTTTCGACGAGGCCGTTGGCGAGTTCGAAAAACGTTTCATTAAGCGCGTGCTGGACCGAACCAATGGAAATCAGTCTCGGGCCGCCGAAGTTCTGGGCATCCATCGCAATACGCTCAGCCGCAAGATCGACGCTTACAAGTTGGATTCGAACGGCCACCGCCGCCACGCCCGCTGAGTGCCGCCACAATCTCTCTAAGAAAACCAAACGGCTCTCCGGGATCATCGGAGAGCCGTCTTCAATTCAAACCTGATTGGAAGGACTAGGGCTTCGGCTTCCTGGCCGCAGGCTTCCGCACCGGAGGTTTCTTGGGTGCCCCCTTCTCCTTCGGAATGTCTTCTTCTTTCACTTTCGCTTTGTCCCAATGCAGGAAAAACGCCGGTTCGGGATCATAACTAACCAGCGTCCCCGTGAAGTGGACCGCGCTATCTTTCTCGACGCGTGCCGCACCCGGCTGTCCGACAACTTTCACGTCCATATTGGGGGTAGTCGCTGCGTCAAATTCGGCGTCACTCGTCACGAATGCAATCTTTAGCACGATCGCGTCCGTTCCCGGCACGACTTCTATCACCTTGCCCGGCACTTCCGGAAATTCCAGGCCGCAAGACGCGAGCCATGTCAATTTGCCTTTGTCGCCGCCCGCCTTCAGGTCGGTGATTACCGACGCGATCGTCATATCCTTCTGCGCTGCCGTAAGGTCCGCCGCGCCGGGAATGCTGTAGCTTCCAGGACGTTCCGCCGAGCTGTTCGCAAGCTGTAGAAGTTCGTTGAGTTCCGCATCGATCAGGCTCTCGCAAACCGTACCGCCCTGATAGTTCGCAATCAGCTTCCGCAGGTAGTCCTTCACTTTCGCCGATTGCGCCTGGGTCGCGCTCTTGGCCGTCACCGCGCGCGCAATGGACCAGAAGGCATCCATCTGCTGCGGCGGATTCAGGCACATAAAGGCCAGGCCCAGCCGGTAGCTGGAAATCGCGTCATCTGGGTTCAGCGCCAGCACACCTTTGTAATCTGCTACCGCGCTTTTGCAATCCTTGGCGACTGTAGCCGCCTGCGCGGCAACGCCATTCAGAAATACCTTGAATTGCGTGAGTTGTTTCGCCCAGGCATCTTCCGCCACGTTGTCGGGTTTCTTCACATCGGCTAGTGTCTTCAACGCTGCGGCAGCGGCGTCCTCGGCGGCTTTGGCAAGAACGGGATCAGCAGCGGGGATCTTTTGTGTCGGATCGGAGATCATCGCGCTGTATGCGGCAACGTGACTGTAATACGCATTGAATCGCGTTAACGCATCCACTTTGTCGCTGAGTGCAGCCAGCTTGTCCGCACTCTCCATCATCTTCGCGTAATTCTTCTGCGCGCTGTAGGCCTGGTAGTAGAGCGGATAAACGTAGTTGAGAAGCGTGGAATTCGGATATTTCGAAACAAAATCATCCAGGCACTTGAGCAGCGCGGCGGGCGCTTTCTCCGCAGCGCACGCCTGATAGGCGTTGTACTCCGCCATAGTGTACTTCGGAGCGGTGGCATCCTGCCCTGCCGCAGGCGCCTGCGCGTATACGGCAAGCCCGTTCCCAAGAATCAGGCAAAGCCCTACAACCATCGCGAGCCCCGTCATTCTTCGTATTCCATTCATTCCCATTTCTCCTCGCTCCAACTCTGTGCCTGGGTTTTCTTCTGCGGTGCACCCCGGAAAGCTTCAACCGGGAATCTCATTGTTTCGGAAAACCTTGGGATTATAGGGAATGCCGCCCTGCATCCGCAAGCCGTTATCGAATACGGACGTGTCGACTTGAGGATAGTTTTCCGTGCCGCCGGCGGATTCTCGCCTATTCCCTTCGCAGCTTCCGGGGATCCCAAGTGCCGCGAAAAACCCTGATGATAAGATGAGTTTCGCACAAAAAGAGTGGCCCGGTGGAGGAAGAATTCTGATGGCTGGAATAAGTACAGCAAATGCAGTATCCCCCAAACAGAAACTGCTTTCCGGCGGCGTGGCGCTGGTTACCGGCGCCAGTCGCGGCATCGGCCGCGCCATCGCCCAACGTCTTGCTTCGCTGGGAGCTTCCGTGGCCATCTGCGGCCGGGATCGCGCGGCGCTCGCGAACTCCGCCGAGGCGATTGGCAACGCTGGAGTCCGCGTTTTCTCTGCGGTTGCCGACGTGACGCTTTCCGCGGATGTCGCCAGCCTTGTCGCGGAAGCAGAAGCCGCTCTCGGACCGATCACCATTCTTGTGAATAATGCCGGAATTGGCCTCTTCGGTCCCGCTCATGAGAAAACCGAGGAAGAATGGGACCGCGTTCACAATACCAATCTGAAGAGCGTCTTTCTCGTTTCCCGCGCGGTCGTGCCCTCCATGATCCGCCGCGGCGCCGGCGACATTATCAACATCAGTTCCCTGGCGGGCAAAAATACCTTCGCCAACGGCGGTATTTACTGCGCCTCCAAATGGGGAGTCATCGGTCTTTCCGGCTGTATGGCCGAGGATCTCCGCGATCACGGAATTCGCGTCAGTGTGATTTGTCCCGGCAGCACCGCCACGGAATTCTCCAGCCGCGCCCCCAAGGACCCTTCCCGGGCGCTCGGTCCGGAGGATGTGGCCCACGCCGTGGAGACCATCGTCACGCAGGGCTCGCGCAGCTTTATCAGTGAAATCCACGTGCGTCCGCTGCGCAAGCCGTAGCGGCATTCCCGCGTCCGGCCGATTTTTTCCTCTTGACAGTAGTCGTTATAACAACTATACTTTCGCCATGAGTTCGCGATCCAAATCCTCCGGCCTCTCCATCCCGCTACAAGACCGGATCTTTGTCGCTCTGCTGCAGACCGCCGACGCTCTCTCCCAGGAAGCGGAGCAGCTCCTGAAACCCGCCGGCCTTACCGGCACGCAGTACAACGTCCTCCGCATTCTTCGCGGCGCCGAGCTCGAAGGCTTGCCTTGCCGGGGCATTGCCGATCGCATGATTTCTCACGACCCGGACATGACCCGCCTTCTCGACCGCATGGAAAAGCGCGACCTCATCACTCGCCAACGCCAGACCGACGACCGGCGCGTGGTAAAAACGCGCATCACGCCGCAAGCCCTTAGACTCCTGAAAACCCTTGACCAGCCGGTCCACGAACTGCACAAGCGCCAATTCCGGCACATGCCCGCAGCCCGGCTGAAAATTCTCAGCCGGCTGCTCGAGGAAGTTCGCGCACGCAAGCTTGAGTAACCGATCTTTTGAGAACGAGTTTCAGAAACGCAATCAACCACTAGAGGAGAACAGAAATGGGAACCATTCTTTCAAGAATCGCTTTAACCGCGGGCCTTGCAGCCGCTCTTTCGCTGCCTGCCGCGGCGGCCAATTCCAATTGGCAGATCGATCCTGCGCATTCTTCCGCGCAGTTTTCCGTCCGGCACATGGCCATCTCAACCGTCCGCGGGGCCTTCAGCAAAGTGACCGGCTCTGTCGTGTTCGACGACAAGGATGTCTCCAAGTCCACCGTCGAAGTCACCATTGACGCCAACTCCGTGGACACTCGCGTGCCCGACCGCGATAACGACCTGCGCAGTGAAAAATTCTTCGATGTCGCCCACTACCCCTCGATTACGTTCAAGTCCAAGAGAGTTGAACAGGTCGCTCCTGGCAAGCTTAAAGTCACCGGCGACCTCACCATCCGCGGCACGACCAAGGAAGTTGTACTCGACGTGGAAGGTCCAACTGCTCCCGTCAAGGATCCCTGGGGCAACACCCGCAACGCCGCGACTGCCACCACCAAAATCAATCGCCAGGACTTCGGCGTGAAGTGGAACGCTACTCTGGACAACGGCGGGGTCGTTGTCGGAGACGATGTTTCCATCATCATCGACGTCGAACTGGTCAAGAAGGACAAGTAATCCGCCCGGTTTCAGTCCATTTGCAACTCGGGGAGTCGCGCGGGCGGTGCAATTGCACTTGCACCGTCCGCCCGCGCTCCGTCATCTAATCAACCTGAGTCCTCAAGGAAAAATATGCAAAAGCTTGCACCCGCAGAATTTCCCATTCATGACTTGATTCGCGAACGCTGGAGTCCGCGCGCCTTCGCTGACAAGCCGGTTCCTCCGGATGTCCTGCGCAGCCTGTTTGAAGCCGCCCGGTGGGCGCCCTCAAGCAACAACGCACAGCCCTGGGCTTATCTGGTCGCCACGAAAGACGACAAAGAAAACTTTGCCCAAACGCTTGGCGTTCTCGTGGAATTCAACGCGAACTGGGCCAAGAATGCGCCCGTTCTTGCGCTCGCCGTTGCCAAGCTCACGTTCGCGAAGAACAACGCTCCGAACCGCAACGCTCCCTACGATTTGGGCGCAGCGTCAGCCTTTCTCACGGTGGAAGCCGCATCGCGAGGGATCTTTGTTCATCAGATGGCCGGTTTCGATCCGCAGAAAGCCCGTCAGGTATTTGAAATTCCAGCCGATTGGGATACCTTTGCTGCATTGGCTCTCGGCTACCCCGGCGATCCCGAATCCCTCCCCCCATCTTTGAAGGATCGCGAGGTTGCTCCCAGAACACGCAAGCCTCTCTCTGAATTTGTGATGACGGGCCAATGGGGGCATACTGCTACTTTCCTTTCGAAATAATAGGAGACCGTAGCAGCCACCCAACCATGCACCGCACCGTCGAATTTCTTCTCCAACATGGATATACGGTCCTGCTCGGCTGGGTTTTCGCCGAGCAAATCGGCCTGCCCCTCCCTTCCATGCCGTTGTTGCTGGCCGCCGGCGCACTCGCGGGAACCGGTCATCTGAGTCTCTTTGCATCGCTGGTGTACGTGGTGCTCGCCGCCGTAGCCGCAGATTCCATTTGGTATTCTCTCGGCCGTCGCAAGGGCATAAGAGTTCTCCAGCTTCTCTGCAAGATATCCCTCGAACCGGATTCCTGCGTGCGCCGCACCGAAGGTGTGTTCGCAAGACGAGGCGCCCGTTCCCTGCTCGTTGCTAAATTTGTTCCCGGCTTGAGCACCGTCGCGCCTCCGCTCGCCGGCGTCTTTCACATGAGTGTTGGCCGCTTTCTTCTTTACGATGGCGTGGGTTCCATCTTGTGGGCAGGCGCGTTCCTCGGCCTGGGTTTCGCGTTCAGTGGCCAGATCGAACGCATCGCGGAGTATCTAGAACATCTCGGGAGCGGGCTGTTGGTTCTGGTCCTGGGCGCGTTGGCGGCGTACATCGGCTATAAATTCCTCGCCCGACGGCGTTTCCTTCGCGAACTGCGCATCGCTCGCATCACGGCTGACGAACTCAAGAGAAAAATTGACGCCGGCGAGGAACTCGTCATCGTCGACCTGCGGCATTCCATGGATTTCGATGCCGAGCCCGAAATCATTCCCGGCGCGTTTCGCATGGACGCCAAGGAGCTGGAAGGGCAAACCGACCGCCTGCCGCGCGATCGCGAGGTCATTCTCTACTGCACTTGACCAAACGAAGCCACGAGCGCCCGTGTGGCGCTCCTCCTCAGAAAAAATGGCATCAAGCAGATCCGGCCGCTGCAGGGCGGCCTTGAAGCCTGGCGCCAGCGCGGCTATCCGCTGGATACCAAACACTCTCCAGAGTTGACGGGAAAAGAAGTCTAGCGATTCTCGAGCAATCTGCTCAAAGCCGTGGCAGCACGATCCCACTCTGCGCCTGGTACTTCCCCTTCTTGTCCTTGTAGCTCACTTCGCACTCTTCGTCGGACTCGAAGAAAATCACCTGGCAGAGCCCTTCGTTCGCATAAATTTTCGCAGGCAGCGGCGTAGTATTGCTGATTTCCAGCGTCACGAAGCCTTCCCACTCCGGTTCGAACGGCGTCACATTCACAATAATCCCGCACCGCGCGTACGTGGACTTCCCCACGCAAATCGTCAGGACATTCCGCGGAATCCGGAAATATTCCACCGACCTCGCCAGCGCAAACGAATTCGGCGGAATCAGGCAGACTTCGCTCTTGATGTCCACCAGCGACCGCGCATCGAAATGCTTCGGATCGACGATCGTCGAATTCACGTTCGTGAAAATCCGGAACTCGTCGGCCACGCGGATGTCGTAACCGTACGACGACACTCCGTAGCTGATTACGCCTTCGCGTACTTGCCGGTCCGTGAACGGCTCGATCATCTTGTGCTCCAGCGACATGCGCCGGATCCAGCGGTCGGGCTTAACGGCCATCCATTCCTCCCTGGTCCATCTTTTCAACGCGTGATTTTGGGGGCGAACTGCATGAAACAATCTGGAAAATGCCCGCCCAAAAGAGGTTCAGTGTAAATTACCCCTCACGTCTTGACAACCCACGCCGCACCCTCTAGCATCTGCCCACGGATTCTTCGGAGGCTCGTGTGATTAAGTTGGACATCGTGAACGCCGTCGTCGCCTCGACGAACATCAGCCGCACCAAGGCCGAGCAGGCCGTCGAAACCGTCTTCGAATCCCTCAAGCAGGCCCTCGGCCGCAGCCAGCGCATCGAGCTCCGCCGCTTCGGCGTCTTCAGCGTCAAGCCGCGCAAGACCGGCATCGGCCGCAATCCCCGCACCGGTGAAGAAGTCAACATTCCTCCCGGCAAAGCCGTCCGCTTCAAGCCCGGCAAGGAGCTCCAGGGCCTCGAGGGCGCCAAGAAATCGGACTAGCGCATTCGAGTCCCACTGCTGGGGCCTATCCCTCTCCGCTTCTATGAACATTTCGTGAACTCGCCGCTTCCAGGAAACCCCTCAAGCCCTATCCCAATCCATGTGGATTGGCGCGCCGAACCCTTCCTCCGGTCGCAATACTTGCCCATTCCTCCGCGCCCTCCCACCAGAACTCTTATACTCGCAGGCGTCTTGTTCCTGCTCACGCTTTGCACCTGCCTCGCCGCCGGCACTCAATTCGCCAACGCGTATTCCCAGAATCTCGCTGCCTCTCTCGACGAGTTTGTCCACGCGTACAAACTTTTCTACCAGCATCCTGCCGGACTCCTCGCGGGCTTCCCCTTCGCCCTCACGCTGCTCACCATTCTTCTTGCCCACGAACTCGGCCACTTCTTTGCCTGCCGCCATCATCACATTCGCTCCAGCTATCCTTACTTCCTTCCCTTTCCGTCGCTCATTGGCACGTTCGGCGCTTTCATTCTGATCCGCTCCTCCATTCGCACCAACCGCGCCCTCTTTGATGTTGGCGCTTCGGGCCCGCTCGTCGGTTTCGTCTTCGCCGTCCCGGCTCTTCTCTATGGAATCGTTCATGCGAAATTTGTGCCGGGCCTCGCGAATCTCGATCACGCCGACGTCGCTTTCGGCATGCCTTTGCTGCAACGATTTCTCCACGCCGTCCTGCACCCCGGCGTGGACGCCGGCTCGCTTCTCCTTCCGCCCATTGGCCGCGCCGCATGGATCGGTCTGTTCGTGACTTCCATGAACTTGCTCCCTGTGGGCCAGTTGGACGGCGGCCATGTGCTTCGTTCCATTAGCCCTCGCCTGCATCGCTTCACCTCTCTTCTCGTTCCTTTTGCGCTCATCGCCCTGGGCCTGCTTCATTTTTGGCAATCCTGGTACATTTGGGGCGCCATGCTCCTTGGTATGCGCCTCCTTCGTGTCCCGCCCATTTACGACCCAACACCTCTCGATCCCATCCGCCGCCTTGGCGCCTTCCTCACGCTTGTCGTCTTCTTCCTCTGTTTCATGCTGGCACCCATCCTCGCGTAGCCTCCTTGCAGCGTCCGCAACCATAACTTTCCATTGACCCTTCTCCCACTCCGGTTATGATGCCTCCCAACTGCTGGCTCAGGATCGCAGCAGCGCTCTCATGCCACCGCTTCTTCGCACACTTCGCTTCCGCGATCTTTTGCTTCTTTTCATCGGCTCGGTCATCGGCTCCGGCATCTTTCGAACGCCCGGCCCTATTCTTCGCCAAGTCGACGGCTCCGTCGGCCTCTCGCTCCTCGTCTGGACGGTCGGCGGCGTCCTCTCTTTGCTCGGCGCGCTCACGTATGCCGAACTCGCTGCCGCCAACCCCGAAGCAGGTGGCCTCTATTGCTACATTCGCGATGGATTTGGCCGCATGTCCGCCTTCTTTTACGGCTGGTGTCTTTTTCTCGTCATCGCCAGCGGCTCCGTGGCTGCCCTTGCGCGCGCTTTCAGCGAATATTTCGCAAGAATTGTTGCGATTTCTCTCACCGGACAGACGATCGTTGCCGTCGTGGTAATCGGAATCGTGACCGCTGTAAATGTCTGGGGCACTCGCAAAAGTTCTGACCTTCAGAATTGGACCACGCTCGTCAAGGTCGGCATCATCGTGCTCCTCAGCGCCGTGCTCCTCTCCATCGGTCAGCACGCCCGCGAAATTCCCGCCGCCCTGGGCGCGACGCAGCACGGACTCGGCCTGTGGTCCAATTTCGGCTTGGCGATGATCACCGTTCTGTGGGCCTATGAAGGCTGGCAATTCGGAACCTACAGCGCCGGCGAAGTCATTGACCCGCAGAAGAATTTTCCCCGTGCGTTCCTCGCCGGCTCGCTGATACTTGTCGGTCTCTATCTTCTCGCCGTCGTCGCGTACCTATTCGCCCTCGGCCCCGCGGGCATGGCCGCCAGTGACACGATCGCCGCCACCGCCGTCGGCCAGGTCCTCGGCCCGTGGGCCGGCAAAATCGTTGCGCTCACGATCCTGATCTCCACCTTCAGCGCCGCCAACAGCGTCCTGCTCACCGCGCCACGCGTCTTCTACGCCATGGCCAACGACAATCTTTTCTTCAAGAAACTCGCCGAAGTTCACCCGCGCTTTCAAACCCCCGCCGCGGCCATCATCGGCCTGGGCGTATGGTCGTGCGTCCTAGTCTCTGCCGGTACGCTCGGCTCCTTCAGCAAGCTCATCGGCGGCGTGATTTTTATCGGTTGGATTTTCTATGGTCTCGGCGCCGCGGCCATCTTTCCCATCCGCCGCGCCTCCCAAGGCCAGCCCATTCCCTATCGCGTTCCCGGCTATCCTTGGACGCCGCTCGTCTTCGTCCTCGCCGCGGCGGCCATCGTGGGCAACGCCATTTTCCTCGCCTTCCGCGATCCCGACCAATTCCACAATCTCATTGCCGCCATCGTCATCATGCTCCTCGGCCTCCCCGCTTATTTCTTCTGGCGCAAACGCGCCAGCCCCTGAATCTGCGGCGTCATCTCCCATTTCGTAGTGTGGTCAATTTTCGATTATGCAACTTAATCTGGACTTGGCGCTAAGCCCACTTTGAAGGGAATTCCCTATACTACGGATATGGGCGAGTTGCTATTTGAGTTGCTGCTTGCTTTCGCTGAATTGTTTCTCGAAGTGCTTCTCGAATTCGCGGGAGAAGCCCTTCTGGACCTCGCGCTACGAGCGGTAGCAGAGGTTTTCGAATCGTTCCGCGTTGCGGGCCCTGTGCTTGCCTCGGTAGGCTATACACTCCTAGGTGCGCTGGCGGGTGGATTCAGCCTTCTTATCTTTCCGCATCCCCTTGTGCATCCATCAAGACTCCGTGGAATCAATTTATTAGTCAGCCCTATCGTTACCGGTTTGGTGATGTCGTTGATTGGGTCCACGCTGAGCCGACGGGGCAAGAAAGTGACTCAAATCGAGAGCTTTCGTTACGGATTTGCCTTTGCCTTCGGAATGGCGTTGATTCGATACCTCTTTCTGGTCTGATTTTGGCGACTCTTCTACCGCCAATCCATGGCTGTGAAACACCTGCATTCCCGTGCCACGCCTTAGTGCCTGATAGCCGCGCAAATCGGAAACCGCCCCACTGCCTATTTCTTGCATGACGAGAACATCCGGAGAAAATCGGGTGTATACTCCCGCTACCAGAAGACCTAGCTGGAGCTTCGGACTAAGGAGTCCCTCGCACAGGAATGTACACATGGATTTGAGCCCGGCCGAGCGCTAGGGCTTCGTGGACCGGCCGGCACTCAGTTAGAGAGGGTGTGATGAAGCAAACCTTCGCTATCGGTATTGGAGGCGCGGCCGGCCAGGGAGTCGCCACCCCGGGCGACATCTTCGCAAAAATCTTCAGCCGCCGTGGCCTTCACCTGAATGCCTACAACGCCTATCAATCCATCATTCGCGGCGGCCATACTCTCCTAACGATTCGTACGGGCCCGGAAAGCGTCACCAACATGGGTGACCGCATCGACCTGCTCATTCCTCTCAACCAGGACACCATGGATCGCCACCTGACGCTGCTCACCGCCGGCGCTGCGTGTATCTACAATTCGGACACCATTAAGCCGGGCTCCGCCGCTGACGGCGTGCAGCTCTGTCCGCTCCCGGTTTCCGAGTTGGTTGACATTACCCGAAATAAAGTCGCGCAGAACACTCTCGCCATCGGCGCCGGCCTTCACATGATGGGCATCGGCTTCGCCGCGCTGGAGGAAGTCCTCCGCGAACAGTTCAAGAAAAAAGGCGAAGCCATGGTGGCCGAAAACGTCGGAGTTGCGCGGGTCGGCTATGATTACGCCGCCGCGCACTTTACGGCTTTCTCAAATCCACTTCCCAAGACCGAAAATCGCTACGCGATTCTGAGCGGCAATACCGCGATGGCCATGGGTGGGGCAGCGGCAGGGGTGAAATTTTATTGCGCCTACCCCATGAGTCCTTCGACTGGCGTTCTGCACTGGATGGCCGCGCACGCGCGCAAAGCCGGCATCATGGTCCGGCAAGTGGAGGACGAAATTGGCGTGATCAACATGACCATCGGCGCGGCTCACGCCGGTGTCCGCGCTATGTGCGCTACTTCCGGCGGCGGCTTCGCTCTAATGAGCGAAGGCCTCGGCATGTCCGCCATGATCGAAACTCCGGTGGTCGTCATCAATTGCCAGCGTGCCGGCCCGTCCACCGGCGTTCCCACCAAGACCGAGCAGGGCGACCTCTGGCAAATGCTCGGCGCCGCTTTTGGCGACTATCCGCGAGTGATGGCCGCTCCGCTGGACATCGGCGATTGCTTCAAGCTCATCCCCGAGATTTTCAATATCGCCGATCGCTTCCAGTGTCCGGGTCTCGTGCTTTGCGATTTGCTGCTGTCGGAAGGCCGGCTCAGCGTACATCCGAAAGATCTGGATTTCAGTCCTTTCATCGACCGCGGCGAGCTCATCACCTCCGCCAACGGCAATGGCAACGGAGCGTCCTCCGCGACTGCCACGAACGGAGATTACAAGCGCTACAAAATCACCGAGAGCGGCATTTCACCGCGCGCCATTCCCGGCGTACCCGGCCACATCCACACCGTCGCCACCGACGAACACATGGAAGACGGCGTACTGATTAGCGACGAATTTACGAACCCCATCAAGCGCCGCGCCATGATGGAAAAGCGCATGCGCAAGGTTGCCGGCATTGAGGCCGCCGTTCCGCGGCCGGAGCTGTTGGGCCCGCGCGACGCCGATGTTACGTTGATCGGCTGGGGTTCAACGAAAGGCGTGATCGAGGAATCTTGCGAAATTCTCAATGAACAAGGAATCTCTGCCAATCAGCTTCAGATTCGCTGGCTTGTGCCGTTGCATGGCGATACCATTCTAGAAATTCTGAAACACTCGCGGCACACCATCATCGTCGAAAACAACTACAGCGGTCAGTTTGCGCGCTATCTGCGCAGCGAGACCAGCTTTGTGCCGGACGGCCACATTCGCAAGTACGACGGCGAACCCTTCATGCCGCACCACATTGTGGAGGCCGCGAAGGACCAACTCGCCGGGCAAACGAAACTCTCCGTTCCTATGCACGAAATTATGGTCTGAGCAGGAGGCGCAAATGGCGACAGGCGTACAGCGTGCCAGTCAACTGACCATGGCCGATATGAAAGGCCGAGTCGATCCCGACTGGTGTCCCGGATGCGGCGATTTCGGCGTCCTCGCGGCCGTTCAAAAAGCCCTGGTCGAACTGCGCATACCGAACCATAGCGTGGTCACCATCAGCGGCATCGGATGTTCCTCCAACTTCCCCGGGTACATGAATACCTACGGCATGCACACCCTGCACGGCCGTGCTCTCGCCGTGGCCACCGGTCTGAAGCTCGCCAATCATGAACTCACCGTGCTGGTGACTGGCGGCGATGGCGACGGTTTCGGAATCGGCGGCAATCATTTCGTCCACTCCATGCGCCGCAATGTGGACCTGCTCTATATCGTCATGGACAACCAGATCTACGGCTTGACCACGGGCCAAACGTCGCCAACCAGCCGCGTCGGCATGAAGACGAAAAGCATGCCCTTCGGCAACATCGAAGCACCGATTAATCCCATTTCCCTGGCTCTAGCCGCAGGCGCCACCTTCGTCGCGCGCGGTTACAGCGCCGAGCAAAAGCATCTCACCGAGCTGATCAAGCAAGGCATCGAACATCCCGGCTTCTCGTTCCTGGACGTCTTCAGCCCCTGCGTCACCTACAATCACGACAATACCTATCAGTGGTTCCGTCCGCGTGTGAAGAAGCTCGAGGACGACTCCGCGCATGACCCCGCCAACTGGATGGCCGCCATGGAAAAATCACTGCTCTGGGGGGAGGAAATTCCTATCGGGAAATTCTTCGAGCGCACCGACGTTCCCACCCTTCACGGGGCGGAGCCGGTGTTGAACGAAGGCCCGCTAATCCATCGCGATCCTCATGTGCCTCTCGACGTGGCCCGCTCTTTTATTGAGGAACTGATGTAGCCGCCCACTGCGTCTTGATCCATGGACGGACCACTGGGATAGGATTTCTGTTGGTTCTTCTGTCCGCTGCCGGGAAAACCACTGATTTTTTGTTCAGGGCAAACTCATTGTTGGGGCTGGGATCCGTCCAACATTTTCAGAGCTATCTCGCGCGCTTGGTGCGCGCGTGCGCTCGCGGGCCCTCTAGGCTCGAGCTGCAGATAAGTTTCCAGGTCTTGAACTTGCTCCCGATAATTCCGTCTCCGCGCATATACGTCCGCCAGCACAAGATATGCTTCTGCGTAACCAGGCCTCCGGAGGAGCGCTTCGCGCGCGCTTCTCTCAGCCTCATCCAGTCGGTCTAAACGCAATAGCGCCAAGCCCAGGATTACGTGACCATCCGGCGCGTTCCCGTCAACCTCTAGTCCCCTTCGCAGAATCGCTTCCGCCTCGCCCGGATTCCCTTCCAGGTACAGGAGATAGCCTAATCCAAACTCTGCTGCAGCGTGCCTGCCCTTGCTTAGGTCGATCGCCGCCTGGAAAGCTTTTCTCGCCTCCTCCTTGCGGCCCAAATGAATTTCCGCTATTCCCAACTGGGACAGCGCTTCGTAATAGTCGGGAAATGCTTTGATAGCCTTTGTAAAATGGTTTACGCCCCCGGCGGCGTCGTCCTTGGCCAGGCAAACCATTCCCTTGTGATATTCTTCCCGCACCTTGTCCGGAATCCTCAAGTCGCGTACGGACACCGTATATTTGTTTTGGCGCGCTGGAGACCATTTCATTGGCGTCAAATAAATCATCAGCTTCAAGGACGGCCCCTCGAGCTGTGCCTTCGCTCGCACCGTATCGTACCCGGATTCTTCCACGTTAATTTCGTAGATTCCCGGGGGAAGTCCGCCCACTTCGAAGTGCCCGTCATAGTCCGTCAAGAAGCTATGAAATACGCCCGCGGCATGCGATCTCAGTCGCACGCCCACCTGGCTTAGCGTTCGATTGTCGCCTTGCGAAAGTACTGTCCCGGAAATCGTTCCGGTCGGCGGCGCGGCTTCGGCGCTCTGCGCTCTTGCGTTAGGGATGGGGCTTGTCAGTACGAGGTTCAGGAAGAGGATCGGCAGGAATTTCGCTCGTTGCAGTCGCTTCTCGGGTTTCCGCGGTTCGTACAGCATCTCGACCTGCCGCCCACTCTTGAGGCTTTCCCTCGGTGGACTTTGCGGTTGGGAGAAACATTCCGGCTGGACGCGGGCCGCCACACCCTTCAGTCATTGGATGGCTGCGGTTGTGGTTTCGCCAGCGCCGCCGGTGCACCATTTCCTCTGGTTGCCAACCGTCGCGCACCGTGCAATCTTCTGCTACGGGAAACCTCGCTGTCTGTCTTGTTCTGTACATTGCACAATTCATGCCAAGAATTTCTCTCCCTCCTCCGTGCCGTAAACGCTTGCAAACAAACAAAAATCATTTTGCTCCACCGTCCCCGCTTTCGGAATCTGTCTCAACCAGCGACACCCTGCCCCACCTTGGCTCACATTGAGATTCGCGGGCTCTTGCCTTGCATCTCCTCGGAAGAACTCGGGGCGGGATCCTTTCGTTTACTCAGTTGAGAACTCTAACTTCCGAGCCATCCGGTCTTAACCTGCATTGGAATTGCGGTGCGCAAAACCTCTGGATACCAGGATTCACCGTCCACCCGTTTACGGCGTTGGCCCGATTGTCTCCTCCCTCTCTCGCAGTTAGCCTGACCTTGGGCAGGAAGGGCTCCCTTTGCAGGATCAGCGGCCCACCATACAGACCTTTAGGCCCTCTTGTTTGGAAGCACCCTCCTGAAAGTTGAGCAGAACTCTTTCCCCAGAACTGTTCTCGGGTGAGGCGTTCATTAGGAAGGCGTTATGTGCACTCAACCGGTGATTCTTGATTCGACCCTGCGCAGTTCGGGGGCTATGGAATTCGAGGAGGCGCTGCGCACGAAAATCGTCAGCCAGGAAGAAGCGTTGCAGACGATGGTCAATCTATACCAAGTCTTTTCGGCCGGCCTGAACCCTCCAGGGCGCCCCGTAGGGAGCCTCTTGTTTCTCGGCCCGACGGGGTCCGGGAAGACGCGGATCGTCGAGGCCGCCGCGGAAATCCTCTTTGGGGACTTGCGCGCGGTGATTAAGGTGGACTGCGGAGAATTTCAGCATTCCCATGAGATCGCAAAACTGATTGGGTCTCCTCCCGGATACCTGGGCCACCGCGAGACACATCCTTTGATCACCCAGGAAGCCCTGTCGGCAACCCACACCGACAACCTCAAGCTGAGCTTCCTCCTCTTCGATGAAATCGAGAAGGCCAGTGACGCTCTCTGGCAACTCCTTCTGGGCATGCTGGACAAGGCCACCCTTACGCTGGGCGATAATCGCAGAGTCAACCTGTCACAAACAGTGATCTTCATGACCTCGAACCTGGGCGGCGCGGAAATCATGGAATTGATGCAAGGCGGCATGGGTTTTGTCCAACCAAAGGATAAACCGGCAACTGGACTTGACGAAAAGGTGGAACGCGCTGCCGTGGAAGCGGCCAGGCGCAAGTTTTCCCCGGAATTTATGAACCGCCTCGACAAAGTCGTCGTTTTTCACGCGCTGCAGCGGCATCAACTCGAGGAAATATTGCAAATCGAGCTGAGCCGCTTGCAACAGCGCGTTCTGGAAACTGAGAAGCGGCAGTTCTTGTTCCACGTGACCGATGCGGGCCGCCAATTTCTCTTGCACGAGGGGACGGATCAGCGCTATGGCGCGCGGCACCTGAAGCGGGCCATCGAGCGGCACGTGGTCTTCCCTCTGGCCAACCTCTTGGCGACGGAACAGGTGAAAATGGGCGACACCCTGTGCATCGACTGGGACCGGCGCGTGGGACGCCTGGTGTTCTGGAAGCAAAGCGCGGAGGCCGCCTCCGTAACGAATCGATTGAATCCCAAGCTGGCCCCGATCCAAGTCGTGGGAGCGGCTGGCGGCCGCTCCACCGACGCGGCCGCCATCGTGAGGGCTCGCGGCGCCGCAAGCCATAAATAACCAGGCCGCAGGATCTTCTATAGACGAACTTCGTCCCTTGTTTTTGTCCGGGAGGGGATCAGCTTCCCATTACTCGACATACCCGGACTTAGCCTGCCCACCCGCAGCGCGAGACTCCTGACTCACTCAACGCGCATCTTTGCCGTAGTGCTGAACCTCGTAGTTATCTGGAAGTTGACTGACTGCTGGAATCTTAGAATCAATAAGCCAGAATCCTTTTTTCTGAACGCACGAGTCCTTCCGCGGGCTGTCCTCTCCTACGTCGAAATAGGGCTCGGCTGTGACAATAGCGTTTCCACTCGAAGAGAATCCTACTGGCTGGAAAACGGCAACACAGTCCTTGCCGACATATCTGCGGAACGCTTCGCCAACGAGAGACTTGCTCGACAACTTCTCGGAGTCAGCATCGTAAATTCGCACCGTGGTTCCGCCTGCATCAGAGCTCCATTGCCAGAAACCTTGAGCCAGGAGAAGGCTGTGTCCGTTGGGAGACCAATCGACAAGATCAATGCTGTTCCCAAGCACTCCCGGTGAAGGTTCCACAACTAGGACTGGGCGGAACTTCTGGCTACTTGGGCCCGCGACAAACAATCTTGACGTGTTCTGGCATTCCGGGCCGACGGCGTTTGTCGCGTTGGAGGCAACTGCCTCACTCTCGGCGTATGCCCGGTACCGTCCGTCAGGTGACATGAGCACGGAAGTACGCGATCTACTGGACCCGATCAACCGCCCCGTATATTCCTCATAACAACTAGCAGCAGCGCTCATCGGTCGATCTTTGTTGGTTGGTTTGTGTTCGACCTGTGCGGACGCACCGAAATACCAAGCCAATGCGGCGATGCCAATTGGGAGAATCCCATGGATCGGTGGTTCCAATTCTTTCGACTACGCGGCAGACCGCTTAGAATTTCCATTGTCCCAACCGCTCACGAATCTAACACAAAATTCGTAATTCAACTGTGGGCAAAAGGCTAGTGGTCGCGGTAGGGACGATCATTGCTGATCGCCCCCCGCACAGAACCGTACGAGCGGCATTACCGCATACGGCTCCCACCTTGGATGACTGGCGAGCAATGCTGCTACTCGCACACCGCTCAATCCTTGGGACACGCATTTCCCCGCGCTGTGTCGGGCTTGTGTCAGATTGAACGATGTTCTCCTTGGCCCGCGCCCTTTTCTCCCCAGTCTCCGCCGAAGATCGCTCTTCTTTGTTCGTCTGGTTCATCGATACTATGGCGCGGTCCGACTCCTCCAGAGCGTGCGCGTCCGCCGTGTGGCTTGGCGCCTTCGCGGACCGGCCTCCTTCCCTTGCGGGCCGAGGCGCTCCAGAGGTCTCCCGGTTCTCGTGCATGTTGTTTCTCCAGCGTGCGCGGGTTCTCCGACTACGCAGGACCAACTGCTTGCTCGCGATTATCGCGAACAGCCGTGGTGCCTTCCTCCATCAGGAAAGAGTCGGCGTCCTGGTTTTGCGTTTTTCGAAGCTCAATAGCCCGGCCCACCGATGCCCCTGTCTACGCTTCAAACGGTACCTCGCGATGCCATATGCAAGACTGAGGGCCAAGATGGAGTCGCTGTCTTCTTTCTTGTGGGACTCTTTCATTCCTTACAACATGCCGGTTTAACCCGGCGCACCCTGATAAACGCGGAAACCGGAAACTGACCGCTACCCCTTTTCCTCTTGACTTTTAGTAACCCTGAGGTATAATCACAGTCAGGTAAACCTGCGCGATTGCCTCTGCTCCCCTGTTAGACTAGGAATTAGGTCGTGCCACCTTGAGTGTAACCCTCTTAATCCTTTTGAATACGAACGAGAAACAGCGCATTTCTGTACAATTCTGGCGCAATGCAAATCCCTTAGAATCAACACTTGTGGACTTGCTTGTAAGTATTGAAAACAAAAGACTTACAGGAAGGCTAAGCTTTTTAGAATCAACACTTACAAAAAACCTGGGGGGGGCAGGGGTGGTTATTGTTAACCAGAAATCCCGGGATGGAGTGCTATCCCACAGCCCAGGAAGGTCCAGTCACGAGTCACCAGTCACATCTGCCTACAGCAAGCTCAACGAATCCATATCAACCAGCACGGCGGTCTGAGGGATCTCCTTGGCATCGCAATAGGCCATCGCCCCACCCAGCAGCTTCGTCAGCACTGATCGCTTCGGCGATTTCAGCAAAAATTGAAACCGGTGCTCCTTTTTCAATCGCGCCAGAGGCGCCGTGGCCGGTCCAAGGATTCGCACGCCTTTGTCGTCATGCGGTGAGAAATATTCGGAAAGCTGCCGCGACCAGCGGATCGCCTTTTCCAGGCTCGGGTCTCGCACGATCACGTTCGCCAGCGAAGTGAACGGCGGGTACGCCATCATTCGCCGGAAATGCAATTCCCGCTCAAAGAACGAGACGTAATCCTGCTTGACAGCGTCCTGAATGGCGTAATGTTCGGGATAAAAGGTTTGGATGAATACGCGGCCCGCCAGTTCGCCGCGCCCTGCGCGGCCCGCCACTTGCGTTAGCAACTGGAACGTCCGCTCCGCCGCGCGAAAGTCCGGCAGGCTCAACGACGAATCCGCGGAAACCACGCCGACCAGCGTCACGCGTTGAAAATCATGTCCTTTCGCGAGCATCTGCGTGCCGACCAGGATGTCCAGCGCGCCGCCTGCGAACGCTCCGAGCGTTTCTTGGTACTGCCTCTTGGTCCGCGCCGTGTCCCGGTCCAGCCGCGCGATCCGCGCGCCGGGAAATTCTTTGCGCAGCCTTTCTTCCAGGTGCTCGGAGCCTTCGCCAAAAAAATAAACGTACTTCGACTGGCACTTCGGGCATTGCTTCGGAATTTGCTGGATCGACCCGCAGTAGTGGCACTCCAGCCGGTTGCGCTGTTTGTGATGCGTCATCGAGATGCTGCAGTTCGCGCATTGCACCGACGCTCCGCAGCTTCTGCACAGGACCGACCATGAATAGCCGCGCCGATTGATCAGCACCAGTGCCTGCGTGCCATTCGTCAGGCATTCCTGAATGCCCGCGTGCAGCTTCGCGGAGATCGGGCTGGTCTGGTGCGTCTGCTGAAACTCCTCGCGCAGGTCCACGATTTCGACACTCGCGAGCGAACGCTCCGCCACGCGCGAAGCCAGCGTAAGCAATTCATATTTCCCATTGCGCGCGTGATGATACGTCTCCATCGACGGCGTCGCCGATCCCAGCAGCGCCAGCGCGCCTTCCATCTTCGCGCGCACGATGGCCACATCCCGCCCGTGATATCTGGGAGTTTCTTCCTGCTTGTAGCTGTTCTCCTGTTCTTCATCGACGATGATCAACCCGACATTTTCGAGCGGCGCGAATATCGCCGACCGCGTCCCTACGACGACGCGCGCCTCTCCGTTCCGCACGCGCCACCATTCGCGCGCACGCTCCACCTCGCTCAGGGCCGAGTGCAGCACCGCTACGCCCTCGAACTTTGCGCCAAACCACGACCGGCATTGCCGTCCAATCCACAACGTCAATGCAATTTCCGGCACCAGAATGATCGCCGTCTTCCCGTGCGCCAGCGTGTCCTGCACCGCGCGCAGGTACACTTCCGTCTTTCCGCTGCCCGTCACTCCGTGCAGCAACTGCACGCCGAATTCGCCCAGTTCAAATCGCGCACGAATCGCCTTGAGCACGCTCTCCTGGTCCGCATTCAATTCATGCGCCGGTGGCGTGTACCCCGCGTCAAACGGATCTTCCGCCGGATCGATCGGCTCCTCCCAGCTTTCCAGCAATCCGTCGCGCAACATTCTTTCGATCAGCGCGCGCGTCACCTTCGCGATCTTCAGCAGCTGCGGCAAGGGCAGCGGCCCCCGCTCCGTCTCGAGCAATTCCCGCACGCGTTCTTCTCCACGCTTTCTCTGCGCACTCTGCCTGCCCAGAGCGAAGCCGAAGGGCGTCTCTGCGTTTTCTTTTTCTTCGTCTTCTTTCGCCAATGGCTCCGTCTCGCGGCTCTTCCATGCGACGATGCGTTGCACTTTGTGCTTTCTTCCTGCGGTAGTTTCTCGAATTTCAATGAGCCCGCACCGCTGCAGTCTTTGCAGTCCGGAAGCATCGACGCCAAGTTTCGCCGATGGAACAGACGCCAGAGCGCCACCTTTATTCTTAAGTTTTGCGAGGAGCTCTACTTCGCCGCGTGTGAGTCCGTGCGACAATTCACCGCCGCTCAAACTTTCGGCTGCCTCACGCCCCGCATCCGTCAAATGAATTTGTCGTTGTGATTTCAGCTCGGTCAGCGGCGGCAGCATCGCTCGGAACACTTCACCGACCGGCGCCAGGTAGTACCCCGCGATCCATTGCGCCAGCTCGATCAATTTTGGCGCGAGCGCGGGAACAAAATCCAGCACGCGCGTGATTTCGCGAATCTTCGTGCCTTCCGGCGCGCTCTCCGCGAATTCGACAACGACGCCGACCATGGCTTTTTTGCGGAACGGCACAAGCACGCGGCTGCCGGGTTGCAAAGTTCCGCGCAGCGCCTCCGGCACCGCGTACGTAAACGTCGTGCGCAGCGGCACCGCCAGCGCTACACTGCAAAAAGCAGAGTTCATCTCGCCGTGTAGTGTATCAGCAGGAGGAAACGCCACAGAAAGTCGGCGGATGTCATCCTAAGCGCATCCGATAAGGATGCGTGAAGGATCACAACGTGAGCCTTTTCAAGGATTGGTGATTTAGAGGATTTTCTCAACCGCCGATCAAAAAAATCCCCGCGAAGATCGTAACGATCCCCGCGAACTGCCAGCGTGAAATGCGTTCGCGCAGAAAAATGGCCGCAAGTGCCACAATCACTGCTCCATAGAGCGAGCCGAGCACGCTCACTACCGCGATGTGTTCCATCTGCATGCTGCGATTACTGAGGATGAAGGCGGCCGTATCGAGAAAGCCCATCGTGAAAACCAGCCACCTGGTGTTATCCCGCGGCAGGCGCATCGGTTGCTTTCCGGCAAGAATCAAAATCGCGGCTACTGCCGCACTGGTCAGGCGAATCATCCAAACCGTCTGCGTGGCGCCCACCCGCGGCACGATCTGGGTTCCCAGCAGCCAGAAAAGGAAGCCGAATCCTATTCCCGCAAGAATCGCCCAACCGATTCCGGCTCCGCTGCGGTTCATTGCCTCGGTATCCCCGGCGTCGGGCGCCTTCTCTCCCCTGGCCACCACAATCGCGCCCAGCAACACGCAAAAGATTCCCGCTGTGCGCACGCCGGTCAGTGGCTCGCCGCTCAATCGCGACAGCAAGAGAGTCAGCGCTGGATAACTTGCCGAGAGAGGCGCGACCACGGACATTTTTCCGATTTCAAATGCCCGATAGAGCGCCAGCGTCGAAAACGCGTTGATGCCTCCCGCGAGCAAACCCCACGCCCATGGCCGCCAGCCGGATCCGTCCGTGAGACGTCCCCATCCTCCGAGCCACGGCAAGAAAATTGTGAGCAGGACAAACCCGATGCCCTGCATGTAAAACATGGCGCGAAGCGTTCCGATGCGGCGGGTGGCAAATCGCGCTAGAAAATCGGCGCCGCCCCAGGTGAGCGCCGTCAGGAGGCCCAGCAGAATTCCCATGATGGATTACGCGGACTTGCCTTTTTTGACTTCGAGGCCGAGCACGGCCATTACTTTTTGGAGATCTTTCCAGACTTCACTCTTCGCGGGCGGATTGCGCAGTAAGTACGCAGGATGATAGGTCGCCAGTAATTTTCTGCCGCGGAATTCCAGCCACTCTCCGCGAAATTGCGAAATGCCGCGGTTGGTTTGCAGCAGCGTTTTCGCTGCAACGGCGCCGAGGCAGACAATTACTTTCGGAGCGATGGCGTCGATTTGCCGCAGGAGAAATGGCGAGCAGGTGCTGACTTCGTCCTCTTCCGGCTGGCGGTTTTCCGGCGGCCTGCATTTCACCACGTTGCAGATGTAAACGTCCTTCCGCTGCAAGCCCATGGCTTCGATCATCTGCGTCAGCAGTTTTCCGGCGCGCCCGACGAACGGCAATCCCTGCGCGTCTTCATCCGCCCCCGGCCCCTCGCCGACAAAAACAAGTTCCGCTTTCGGGTTTCCATCTCCAAAAACAATCGTGTGCCGCGTGCCGTGAAGTTTGCAGCGCGTGCACTCGCCAAGGTCTTCGCGAATCTTAAGCAGCGTGTCATCCGCGATCTTGTCAATGGATTCAAAAAGCGACGGCCCTGCCGCCGGCAATGGCAACGGTGAAATTTTCGGCGCAACCGCCGCGGCGAACGGCGCAGCTTTCGGCAATTCGGGCTTGCGTACGGGTTTCGGCAAAGCCATTTCCTCTGTGGTGTCTGGCGGCGAAGTAAGAACAGCGGGTGGCAAACTATCGCGAAGTGGTGCGCTGCGGTCCAGGTAAAACTGGCGGATTCCAAGATCTTCGTAGAAGTGGAGGCGATCCGTAATTTTTTTCTGGAGAGCTTCGGGGATGCGCTCGGCCATGGCGGGATCAAACAGCGGAACGTTTCGCGGACGTCGTTCCCAGGAGCACGCCTCGCAGCCGCACCACTTCGTCCAAGATCCGCTGCGCCACTTCACTCTTGTTCAATTTCGGCAGGGCGAGGTCTCGGCCGTCGCGCGAGAAAAGAGTGACGATATTGGTGTCCTGGTCGAAGCCCGCGCCTTCCGCAGTCACATCATTGGCCACGATCAAATCAGCGTTTTTCGCCAAAAGTTTCTTGCGCGCGTTTTCCGCCACGTGATCGGTTTCCGCGGCAAATCCGACAATAATTCTTTGGCCCTTGTTCTTGGCCACTTCCGCCAGAATGTCGGTGGTCGCTTCGAGCGAAATCGTCAGCGGCGCACTTTCTTTCTTGATCTTCTCCGCATGCTGCTTCACGGGGCGGTAATCCGCAACGGCTGCCGCAAGGATCGCAATGGAAGCATCCGTGATTCGCGCAACGACAGCGCGGTGCATCTCTTTCGCGGAGCGAACATCCACGCGTTCCACGCCCGCGGGAGTTTCCAGTTTTACCGGCCCGCTCACCAGAATCACTTTCGCGCCGCGCCGCGCCGCCGCTTCCGCAACCGCGTAACCCATTTTCCCGGATGAGCGGTTCGTCAAATAGCGAACCGGATCAAGGTCCTCGTATGTCGGCCCACCGGTCACCAGAACGGTGTCGCCACTCAAGTCGCGCTCCGCCTTCAGGACTTCGCGAACGGCAGCGATAATGTCATCCTGACCTGCCAGCCGCCCCGCGCCCGTCATGCCGCAAGCCAAATAGCCCTCGGCGGGATCGACAATCGTCACGCCGCGCGCGCGCAGCATCTCCACATTTTCCTGCGTCGCCGCGTGATTCCACATGTTTACGTTCATGGCCGGCGCGATCACCACCGGCACGGTCGAAGCCAGGTACAGTGTCGTCAGAAAATCATCCGCAATCCCGCGCGCAAATTTGGCGATGATGTCCGCCGTCGCCGGCGCCACCAGCAACAAATCCGTTCGCTGCGCGACGGCGATGTGTTCGATGGCGCTTTCGAGGTTGGCTTCGCCGCCCGAGGAATCGCTAAAGAGGTCGGTAATTACTTTCTCCCCGCTCAGCGACGCAAACGTGAGCGGCGTAACGAATTCTCGCGCGCCGCGCGTCATCACCACCTGCACGGTGAATCCGTCCTGTTGCAGGCGGCGCACGAGCTCCGCGGCTTTGTAAGCCGCCACGCCACCGGTCACACCAAGCGTGATTCGCATTCCTGCCTTCCGCGGCGCGCTACTTTCGCCGCTTGTTTCCGTCCTTGTCCGTATCGATCGAATCCGGCTCCACGAATTCGTACTCGATCAGGCTGTGCTCCAGCTCATCGCATGCGATTCGTGTGGCCTTCAGTGTCCTTGGATTCTCAATCAACGGCGGCGCACCCGCCATAAGCTGCCGCGCGCGTCTTGCGGCAAGCACTACATACGCAAACTGGCTCTCAGGAGCTTTGGTCAGCACAGTCATTTCAGTCTTTCCCCCCAAACGATGCCAGAAGTCTTTCCACCCGGGCTCGGCGCCGCGCGCTCGTGCAGCGCAGGGCGATTACAATCGATTGCGCCTCGCGTCCCGCGCGCTCTACGTCTTCATTCACCACACAATAATCGTAGTATTTGCCGAACATCGCAATCTCGTCCCGCGCCTTGGCCAGCCGCCGCGCAATCTCTTCATCGGAATCCTGGCCGCGGGCGCGCAGCCTTCGTTCCAGCTCTTCCCGCGACGGCGGAAGAATAAAAATCGCCACGGACTCCGGCAACTTTTCCTTCACCTGCCCCGCGCCTTGCACATCGATCTCAAGGACCAGATCGAGTCCCTTCTTCCGCGATTCCTCCAGCCACTTCTTCGGTGTGCCGTAGGAATGTTTCCCGAAAACTTGCGCGTACTCCAGGAACACGCCGCGCGCGACCATGGCGTCGAATTCCGCTTCCGTAACGAAATCATAACACTTCCCGCTGGCCTCGGTCGCGCGGCGCGCCCGTGTAGTACACGAGATCGAGGGCATGGTCCCGGGCAGCTCCAGAATTTTCTGCACCAGCGTGGATTTACCCGACCCCGAAGGCCCCGAAACGATCACCACCAGCGGCGCAATTTCCTTCCCCTCGCTCATTCGATGTTTTGTACCTGCTCCCGCAGTTTTTCGATCTCCGCCTTGATCTCCAGCGCCAGCCCGGTGATCGCCAGCGCTTCGTTTTCCACGCCTGGCGTTTTGGACAAAAGCGTGTTCGCTTCGCGATGCATTTCTTGCAGTAGAAAATCCAGTTTTTTCCCCAGCTCGCCGGCGCCATCCAGAAGCTTCGTAAACTGCTGCAGATGGCTCCGCAGCCGGTCCAATTCTTCACTGATATCGCTGCGCTCCGCAAGCAGCGCGGCCTCCTGTGCAAGCCGCGCGGGTTCGATCGAGGTCCCGCCGAGCAATTCTTTCAGCCGCGTCTCCAACCGCCGCGCAAATGCCGGACGCAATGTCACGACCAGCCCGCGCACTTCTTCGGTGAGCCCGCTGATCTGCTCCAATCGTTCGCGGAGCTCTTCGACGAGATGCTTCCCTTCGGCGCGCCGCATATCGTCCAGCTTGGCGAGCGCTTCGCGCAAGCAGCCCTCGAGGACCAGTGCGAGACGTTCCTGCTCTTCTTCCGTCTCCGGCACTGCCCCGGACAGCCCCGAGATCACGCCCGGGAGGCGCAGCAAGGAAACCACGTCAACGCTGGCCGCGGCGCTGGTCTCCTGGCGCAATACTTCCGCCGCACGCAGATACGCCTTCGCAACTTCCTTGTTCACCTGCACGGGCGCCGCTGTGCCCGGCTCAATATGGACGTGAACGTCCAAGTGCCCTCGATGAATTCGCTCGCGGACCATTTGCCGAAGCCGCAATTCGTAGAAATCGAATCCATCGGGCATGCGCAGTTTGAGATCGAGAAACCGGTGGTTCACGCTCTTGACGCTGACGCGAACAGCCCAGCCGTCTTCCTCTTTGCGTGCCTGCGCGTATCCCGTCATCGAAAGACACTCGGCCCGTTTCGTTTGCGTTACGTTTTTTTCGCTCATATGGAATCGGTTGCTGCCGTCAGATTCGCAGGCGCCGCCTGCGCGGGCGCCATGTCGTCATCCGCAAATTGCAAATCGTAAAGCCGGGAATAGGTGCCGCCGCGCGCCAACAGCTCCGCGTGCGTTCCACTTTCGCGGATCTGCCCGTCCTCCAAAACGAGAATCTTGTCCGCGCGGCGAATCGTCGAAAGGCGATGCGCAATCACGAAAGTGGTCCGCCCAACCATCAAGTTGACGAGGGCCTTCTGCACGAACAGTTCTGACTCGGCATCCAGTTCCGAAGTGGCTTCGTCCAAAATGAGAACCGGCGAGTCTTTCAGGATTGCCCGTGCGATCGCGATGCGCTGCCGTTGCCCGCCGCTGAGGCGCGTGCCGCGTTCACCGATCAGGGTGTCGTAGCCTTTCGGGAGTTCCAGGATGAAATCGTGCGCCAGCGCAGCTTGTGCCGCGACTACGACTTTTTCCCTGGACACATTTGTCAAACCATAGCAGATGTTGTTCCAAACGGTGTCGTGGAACAGGATATTTTCCTGCGTGACCATGGCGATTTGTGCGCGCAGAGAGCGGAGATTTGCTTCCCGGACGTCGAGACCGTCGATGCGAACCGCGCCAGACGTGACGTCGTAAAAACGCGGAAGCAAATTGACGAGCGTCGTCTTGCCCGCGCCGCTGGTGCCGACGAAGGCGACGACTTCGCCCTTGCGGGCAGTGAACTCAATATTCCGCAAAACGGGGGCCGCGTCGTAGGAGAAACTGACGCGGTCATACTGGATCTCGCGGCCAAAGGCGGGAAGCTCAATCGCGGCGGGAGCGTCCTGGTCTTCCTCGGCGAGATCGAGGTAGGCAAGGACTTGTGTAGTGGCGCCCTGCGCCTGCTGGAACTGCTGGTAGACCGCGCCAATACGCTTGATCGGTTCGTAGGACTTGAAAAGCGCGTAAATGAACGCGATGAACATTCCCGTGGTCATTAAATTCAGGCGGATGCGGTCGCGAGCATAAAGGAGAAGCAGGGAGATGACGACCGGCTGAAGCAAATCCATGAGCGGCGAGGTGGCCACCTGCGCGCGGACCCAGCGCATCGTTTCGCGCAGCAGACGTTTCGAAGCTGCTTGGAAATTCCCTATTTCGAAATCTTCCATTCCGAAAGCTTTTACGATGCGATTGCCGCCGACGGTCTCCTGAAGAATCTGTGTAAGTTCGCCAAGCCGGGCCTGGCTATTCTCCACGGAACGGCGGATGCGGCGGCCCAACTTGCTGATGGGCCAGACGATCATAGGCAGAAAGACGCCGCAGGCCAGCGCCATCTTCCAATCGATGTAAAGCAAAATGAACAGGAAGACGGGAAACAAAAACATCTGGCGAAACAGTTCGGCGAGATACTCGGAAATGGCGAGGCGCGCGCGCTCCACGTCGTTAATGACCGCGGAAAAGACCCTTCCAGCGGATTGCTGCTGGAAAAATCCGATGGGCTGGCGAATGATTTTCGCGTAGACGGCGTTGCGCAAATCCGTGATGGCGCGGTGTCCGACGTACTGAATCAAGCTTACGCCGGCAAACTCGCACAGCGACTTGATTCCGAACAGCACCAGCATCGAAAGGGTGACTACCGTCCAAACGTTGTGAATGCTGTGCGGGAAGAGGTGGTTCACGTAAATCGGCGGGCCACCGAAGGGCACCCTGAAGAGCAAAACGTTGGAATCACTGGTGGCGGGATTGAGTACACGATCAAAAATGGGCACGATCAGCAGCGTGACGGCGCCCTCGGCCAGCGCAACGATCGCCAGCAACACGACTCCCAGGCTCATGCGAAACCGGTAGGGCCGCACGTAGCCGAAAAGCCGTTTCAATTGTGGTGAAATAAATGAGGCCACGCCCCAAACTCCCCCTCAGGATCAGCACTTGCTACGCTATTCGCCGCGTCGCGGCGTGTCAAGTTTCCGGGGACGGCGGAATTTGAAAGCACGGGGTCCCGGTTTTTACTTCTCGATGTCGCGGTGAATGACCTTGGCCGAATAACCGTGCTTCTTCATGGATTTCTCCACGGCTTCCGCGAGCATCACCGAGCGGTGCTTTCCACCCGTGCACCCAAACGCGATGGTGAGATAGCTTTTTCCTTCGCGAATGTAGTGCGGGATCAGATAGGTGAGCAGGCCTTCAATGCGCCGCAAGAATTCTCCCGTCTGGGGAAAGGAGCGGATATAGCGCCGGACTTTCGGGTCTTTGCCGGTGAAGGGCCGCAGACGCGGCACAAAATGGGGATTCGGCAGGAAGCGCACGTCGAAAACAAGGTCCGCGTCCGACGGCACGCCGTAGCGATATCCAAAACTCACGACCGAGACGAGCATCGGGCGCCTGTCTGGATTCTTGAACCGCGCGGTGATGAAATGACGCAATTCATGCACGTTGAATTGCGTGGTGTCGATGACCACGTCCGCGAGCTTGCGAATGGGATCCATCAACGCGCGTTCATGAGATAGACTCTCGCGCACCGAATAGTTCTTCCCGAGCGGGTGCGGACGGCGCGTCTCGCTGTAGCGGCGCAGCAGGGCGTCTTCGCTGGCCTCGATGAAAACGAGCGTCATGGGATGATCTTTTTTCAAATGTTTGAGCAGCGGCGGCAATTTTTCCAATTGCACGCCCTCGCGCGCGTCCACGAGCAACGCGGCCCGAGCGAAATCGCCTTCGCCGGCGGCGTGCAACTCCGCAAAGATCGGCATCAGCTCCACGGGCAAATTATCCACGCAATAAAAACCCATGTCCTCGAACGCATGCAGGACGGTGCTTTTCCCGGAGCCGGAAAGCCCGGTGAGGATGACGAGATGCCGTGAGTTCTGTCGCGCTTGCGGCTTCACGGGAGGCGCGGGCTCAGTTCTTTTCCCGGCGCTGGTGGGTGCTGGGTATGCGCATGTCTTCGCGGTACTTCGCGACGGTGCGGCGGGTAACGTGAATGCCGGCGTCATCAAGCTTCTTGGCAATCTGTTCGTCGGTCAACGGCTTCGTCGAATCTTCTTCTTCAATCATCTTCTTGACGAGCCGCTTGAGCGTGAGCAATGACATGCCGCCGCCCTCCGGCCCGTTGACCGATTCGCTGAAGAAGGAACGCAGCTCCAGCACGCCCTGCGGCGTGTGCGCATACTTGCTGGCCACGGCGCGGCTTACCGTCGAAGGGTGTACGCCGACTTCTTCCGCCACTTCCTTGATCATCATGGGCTTGAGCGCGTCCTGGCCGTGATCGAGGAATTCGCCCTGGCGCGCGATGATGGACTGGCAGACCCGCAAAATGGTGTGTTTTCTCTGCTCGATGTTTTTCATCAACTGGACGGCGGCGGTGAAGCGCTCTTTCACGTAGTTTCGAACGTCGCGGTCCGCGGCGTCTTTGACGAGCAGGCGCCGGTAGGTCGGGCTCAGCCGCAGTTGCGGCATGTCGTCTTCATTCAGGAACGGCTGCCACTGATCGTCCACCTTCCGGAAGTACACATCCGGCTCGACGAGCCGCGGCTCCGTTTTGTTGTAGCGCAAGCCGGGACGCGGATCGAGCTTCTTGATCGCGTCCAGCGAGTGTTTCACCACTTCGAGCGGCCGGTTCAAGGCGCGCGCTACTTCCTTCAGCTGGTTGGCCTGGACTTGTTTCAAATGTTCAGAGACGATTTGCTGCGCCAGCGTGTTCTGAGGATCGAAAGCCTTCAGTTGCAGCAGCAGGCATTCGCGCAAATCCCGCGCGCCGATCCCGATGGGGTCGAAATCCTGCACGACGGCCAGGGCATCGTCCAGATCGTCCTGCAAATATTTTCCGTTCTGCAGCAGATCTTCGTTGGACGCCGTGAGATATCCGTTCTCATCGAGGTTCCCGATAATGTTCTCGGCGATTTCCTTCACGGTGTCCGAACAGATCGTCACGCTGAGCTGCCATTCGAGATGATCGGAAAGGCCGCTCTGCGAGGAGAGAAACTTTTCGAAGGACGGGCGATCGGAAACTTCGCGTTCCTGCGATTGACCGCCGTCTCCGCCGCTGTCCAGGTATTGATTGAAGAAACTGCCGACATCGAACTCGTCGAAGGGATTGGCTGCGGGCTTCTCCGGAACCTTTTCTGTTTCGGCTTTCAGGAAGGTTTCGTCGCTGTAATTGTCCGTCTGCGTGGGTTCTTCGTTCTGCTCTTCCAGAAGCGGGTTCGCGATCATCTCCTGGTTGATCATCTCGCGCAGCTCGAGGCGGTTCAGCGCGAGAACGCTGACCATTTGAACGAGGCCGGGCGTCAGAATCTGCTTCTGCGAGACGCGGAGATTAAGTTTGAGTCCCTGCCAAGCCATGAGTGGTTCCGTCTTCTCTCTTGCAACCCCTAGTTCAGGCGGAAATGATCGCCCAGATAAACGCGCCGCACTTCCGGATCTTCGCTCAACTCCGCGGGGCGGCCCTTACGGAATATCTTGCCACTTTTCAGGATGTATGCGCGATCCGTCACGCTCAAGGTTTCCCGGACGTTATGATCCGTGATCAAAACGCCGATCCCGGACTTGGCCAGATCCCGGATGATCTCCTGGAGATCCTTCACGGTTAGAGGGTCAATACCGGAAAAAGGTTCGTCGAGGAGAATAAAGGAAGGCTGGAGGGTTAGGGAGCGGGCGATTTCCAGGCGGCGGCGCTCTCCGCCGGAGAGGGTGTAGGCCTTGCTCGTTCGAACCGTCTCTAGCCCCATCTGTACCAGCAGCTCTTCCAGGCGGTCGCGCTGCTGTTCCGGCGTAAGCGGCAGCGTTTCCAGGACGGCGAGCAGATTCTCTTCGCTGGTCAGTTGGCGAAAAACCGAAGGTTCCTGCGGAAGGTAGCTGATGCCGCTACGGGCCCGCAGATACATCGGCAAGTCCGTGATTTCTTCTTCGTTGAGGAGAACGCGGCCAGAGTCAGGCCGGGCAAGACCAACGATGATGTAGAAGGTCGTGGTCTTTCCTGCGCCGTTCGGGCCGAGAAGCCCGACCACTTCACCCTGACCGATCTCCAGTTCCACGTCATCAACGACCTTGCGGCCACGGTAAGTCTTGCTTAGATCGACGGCCTGGAGCTTCAGCATACCTCGCCACGGGCGGCCGCACAGCGGTCGCGTTATTTTTCGACTCGGTGCTTCGTCAAAGTCCGGGAACCATTTTCAGAGTCGACGATGATCGTATCATCCGCTAAAAAGAAGGTCAATTGACGGCCGGTGGTGGTGCCCTGGGAAGCGTCGTAAATCGTGGGATTTCCGCCGCTCATGACGAATTTTCCTTCGGCCGCGGTGTACTCGCCGCGCTCGGCAGTGGCTTTCCGCTCACCTTGTTCGACAATGACCCCGCCAGTACCGACCGCGCGGCTGATCTGCTTGGCTCCCGCGGATGAATTCGCGGACCCGCCCGTAAAATACAAATCCATCGCGGCCGCGTGAATCCTTTGTTCCGCCGAATGCACGACGACGTTTTTTTCCAGGTGGGCGCGGTTCTGGGCGTCGGAGTAGGTGAGCGTTTCTGCCGTCGCGTGCCACAACACCGGTTTTTTCCTTGCGGCTTGTGCGGTCAGCGCCTGACCGCCCGCCGACGCCGCATATTGAGGGAAAACGGCGCGCACGTTTCCCGCGGCGTTCAGGACTTTCGCATCGCGCAGCAACTCGATGGAATCCGCTTCCATCACCGAGTCTCCCTGCCACAGCCGCGCGTGTCTGCTGTAGAGCGCTCTTCCCGTTTTCGAATTTGCCTGCAGGGTGTCCGAGGAAATATTTGCGGGTGCAGCGGCAAGCTGGATGGCGCCGCCCTTGGATGAAAACTGCGTTGAGTGCACGCCGCCCTCGGCGCGAATTTCGCCGGCGGCTTGCGAAAATGTAATTTTCGCGGCCCTGGTCTCTGTCGCACCGTCACGCGCGAGCGCGTTGCCCGTCAACGTTGCGCTTTGCGTGGCGCGGACAAAAACAGCATGATCCGCCTGGCCGCTGCGACTGTCCTCCTTCAATTTTACGTTTCCTTGCAGATCCATCTGCGACCAGCCGCCCATCGCCAGCAACTGTGCGACTCCGTTTTGCGCCGTCGCTGTTTGTAACGGCGCGTCCGCGACTGCGCGTTCCGTACGAACATTGCCGGTCGCAACCATTTGCCTCGCTCTGCCCTCCGCTCCGAATTCCAACCCCAGCTTGTCCGCTTGCAATTTTGTCGTTGCTGCTGCATTGCTCGCGGCTGTCCCCGGCGCTCCGCTTGGCGGCGCCGCGTCCGTCCATTCGATACTCCCCGCCCCGAGCGTTTCCGCTCGCCGTGGTCTGCTCGTTTGTCCTTGTGTTCCCCCGGCGAACTCCACAAGAAGCGCGCTGGTCTGCAGCAGTCTCGCGCTGCCGGTATTCTCCGCGAGTGTTTTCATCCACACATTTCCGTTTAAATTCAACTTTTTCGGCTGGTTGACTTTCGGCCAAAGACTCAGCGAGGCATTCTCTGCCTTGAACTCATCCTGTCCCTTTCCATCGCGCCGCGATCCCTGCACGTTTCCTGCCCCTTCCATCCTCGTCAGCCAACCCTCGGGCGCGAAATAGGCAGTCAATGTTTCCGCGCTCAAATTCGCGGGACCATCCGCTTGTTGCATCGTAAGCTCCGGTTTTTTCTCACCCGCCCCAGCGGTAGCCATCAGCTTCTCGGCGTGAAAGCCGCTGTCCAGCGCCAGCGTCAACTCGCCGGCCACCAACCGTGCTTGCGAAGTTTCCGCGGTTACAGGCCCTAGGAGACGCATCCGTCTTGAGTCCCGTGCAAAATCGAGGCTCTTCGCAGTCACATGAACGGGATCCTCCGGGCCCGTCTTCGTCGCCTTCTTGCCCGCCGCTTCGCTTCTCGGAGGCACGAGCGACATGCGGACATCCCGAAGCAGGCGCACTTTTCCTACCTCGGAGTCGTACTCCACTCCCAAAGCTTCTCCTGTACCGCTCGGAAAAGAAAATTTCACGAGCTGGTTCGAATGCGCGGTCCCGCTGGCTCGGTTGAAGGTCACCTCGCGCGTCTCCACATGCACTTTTTGTCCTGCAGCCGGCGCGGGATTTCTTGCCGCGCGTTCTGCATCCGCCGCACTCTCCAAGTCCATCTGCACCTCACCGCTGCAGGCGATGCTCCCGCTCATTTTTTCGTATTGGCAACTCCTCGTGTGAACGGTGTCGTGCCGCGCCCCCGTCTTTCCAAAGATGGTGATCCTGACGTCTTCGAGCAGGCTCGCCTCTTTATCCTTGAAGTCCGTCACCTTGGAGGCCTCCACGGTGAAGATCTTGCGATCGCCGTCCATCTTCGAAAAGGTCAGCCCGCTCGACAGCCGCGTCACATCCTTGGGCGCGGGCGCGGGCGCATTTCGCTTCTCCCGGTACTCGACCCATTTGCGCTGCAAATACACTCCGCCCGTGAGGCTCGCCAGCAATAACGCTGCCCCAGCGGACCAGCGCGCGTATCGAGCGGCTTCGCTTCTCTTCATGGATTCAGTTAAGCAAAATTTTGCAGGAGTGTATAGGCGCGGGGATTAGTGGGCGGAGAAAGGAAGAATTAGCCGGCCGTCTCAGCGCTGGCCGCCGTATTCGGCAGGATTCCCATATTCGCGGCGGCCACGCTGTCGCGCCGCGTGTTCTTCACCAGGTACATAGCTTCATCCGCGAGATGCAGCAGCCCTTCCTTGCTGCGCGAATCCACAGGGTACGAGGCCACGCCGACGCTGGGCGTCAGTTTGATGTTCAACCCTTCCGGCACGAGCCAGGTGTTCTCGCGGATCAATTTGTGCAAGCGGCGTGCGACGTTCAATGCATTCTCTTTCGACGTTTGCGGCAGCAGGATCACGAATTCATCGCCACCGTACCGAAACGCAAAATCAATCAGCCGGCAATGTTCCTTCAGGGCATTGCCGATCTCCGCCAGCAAACGCGACCCGACAAGATGTCCGTGCGTGTCGTTCACCTGCTTGAAATGATCTAGATCGATAAAAACGATCGAAAACTCGTAATCGTACCGCTGCGAGCGGTAGATTTCCGTCTCCAGGATGAAGCTCATGTGCCGCGCGTTGTACAGCGAGGTGCAATCGTCCTTGATGGTCAGCTCGTGAATTCTCTTCACGTGGCGCGCATTCTCGAGAGCGATGGCGGCAAAGTCCGAGAGTGCTTCCAGCAGTTTCAAGTCGCGCGGATCGAAGCCCTCGGGCCCGATGCAATTGATCAACTCGATCACACCCAGGCAGGTGTCGCGAAACTTTACGGGCACCGCAACGATCGACTGCGTTTCGGTTTTCGTCTTCTCGTCGACCTTCCCGAAGAAACGTGTGTCTTTCGCCGTGTCCGGCACGACCACCGTCTCGCCGTGCTGCGCCACCCAACCGGCAATTCCCTGCCCCACCTTGATGCGCACGTCCTTCAGCGCTTGCGAGGCCTTTCCCACCGCCAATTCGAAGTACAGCTCTTGCGTGGTTTCGTCGAGCAGCAGCAGCGACCAGTTGTCCGGGCGCAGGAATTCATCAATCTTCTCCATGATGGTGCGGAGAACTTGGTCGAGCTGCAGCGAAGACGTCAGCGCCTTCCCCAACTCCTGGAAAATGGCGACCTCGCCCTTTTCGCGCTGTTCGAACGGCACCGCGGGATTGCGGCGGCGATCGACGGCCGGAAACGGCTTTACTTCTTCCACGCTCGTTTGAACCTGTCCCCTGAGTAGATTCTCTGCCACTTCCTCTGCTTCCTGCGCAAGGCGGTCCACCGCATCGCGCCAGCCGCAACGCAACGTCGATTCGCCCAAAGCGAACAGACATCGGCGAATCTCCGCCAGTATAGGCCCCTCGTAAAAACCTACGCAACCCGCTCGTGGTACAGGCGTGGCTATCTTGCCATCGGTTCTTCGGGCCGACCGGGTGCCACAAGACCAAAGGAATTCTGCATGCTTTCACGGGCCCCAGCACCTCCCCGCTCCTTCGGCTAAGAGGCGTGCAGTAATTTTCATAAAAATTGAGATAATAAACTTTATATTTACGATTTTAAAACTACCGTATGCGGTATATCGCTTTCATATTTTGGGTCGGAAGCATTCGTCGGACCAACAGTTGCCTGACTCACCGAATCGACCCGGCGAGCCAAGTGCACCCCTGTGCGCTGTCAAAGGCAGCCAAGAAACTGGAGATGTCCCGATGCGTGAAATTCTTCTCGCTACCTTAGCAACCCTCTGTCTCGGCCTGTTTGCCCCAGCACTTGCACAGCAATCTTCGCCACAGATTAACTCTGTATCGCTATCCACTGCCCGCGCTGGCGATCAAATCGTCATTACAGGCTCAGGATTCGGTTCCCCGCAAGGAAATGGCAACGTCTGGCTCGGGAGTACGTATGGAGCGGTGGTGAGCTGGAGCGACTCGCAGGTAGTTGCTACGGTTGCTTCAGGCTCGAAGACCGGCGTGGCACAAGTGCTGCAGGGCGGTGTCTGGTCAAATGCCGTGGACTTCACAGTGATTACTCCGAATATTTCTAGCGTAACGCCTACGACGGCGATAGCGGGAACGCAAATCACGATCACGGGGACAGGCTTCGGTGCAAGTCAGGGCAGCGGCAACGTGTGGCTGGGGAGCACCTACGGCGTGGTCGCAAGTTGGAGCGACACGCAAGTCGCCGCCTCCGTAGTCTCCGGCTCCAACAGCGGCGTAGCGCAGGTGCTGCAAGGTGGGGTATGGTCGAACTCCGTGAACCTCAGTATCACTACAGCTACTCCGCCGACCATCACTGCCTCGGCCTCGCCAGCTCCCAACGCCAGTGGCTGGAACAGCTCTAATGTCACGGTCACGTTTACGTGTACGGCCGACAGCGCAGCCATCGCGAATTGCTCCACTCCGCAAACCGTTTCGTCCGAAGGTGCGAATCAAATCGTCACTGGTACGGCCACGGATGCCAACGGGCTCACAGCCACAACAAACATCACCCTCAACATCGACAAGACTCAGCCAATCATCGCCGTTTCCTCCCCAGCCGATGGAACCGCCTTCTCGAATGCCGCTGTCGCGGTTTCCGGTACCGTATCTGACGCGCTATCCAGCGTCTCCTCAGTCACTTGCAATGGCGCAGCCGCAATCTTCAGCGGCGGCAACTTTTCCTGCAACATTTCACTGACGGTCGGTGTCAATTTAGTCGTGGTGCGGGCGACCGATTTCGCCGGAAACGTCTCGGGCTCCAATTTTCATCTAAGCCTCACCGGCACTCTGCCTTCGCCAAATTCGCTCCAGATCACGCCCTCGGGTGTCAACATGCTCGTCGGCGAGACCCGACAATTCACTGCGGTTGACGAACAGGGCCGCCCACGCTGCGATGCCACTTGGACTATCAGCGATACGTCGCTTGCGACGATTACCACAGAAGGCTCCTCTACCCTGACCGCACTGGCTGTGGGCCAGGTCACGCTTACCGCAACCGTTCAGAACGCCACCGTGCAAATCCAAGTAAATATCCTGTCCGGCTCAAGCCTTGCCCCTGGCACCGTGCGCTGGTCCGCCCCGCCGGTTCCCGGCTTCACAACCGGAGCGATAATCCCTCCCTCGATCCGATCATTGGTTCCATGGTCCTCGGCGACAACGGCGCCGCCTACGTCTGCGACGACCAAACTATCGTGGCCTTCGATATCAATTCCGGCCAGACTCTCTGGTCTTACATCTCCCAAGCCCTCGACGGCATCGCCATCATCGCCTCTTCCTCTGGCGGCGGCCTCGTCGCCAAGGAGTTCCCAACATTCCACACAGAGACTGTAGTGCGCTTGGACTCTACGGGGCAGCCAGTTTCCGATTCCTGGACCGCGAGAAGCGTCCAGTATTTTTTTGGAGACCTATGGCTCAGCCGGTCAAGCGCTGCTCCGTCGATCGAGGTGCTTTCCGCTGCCGCCATTCAGTGGAGTTTTTCACTATGGTCGGTGCCAGATCAGCGTGGCACCGGGATGGCTACACCGCCTATCACAGTCCATGCCGCCCGCGTCGATAGCGTAGACTTGGAAAATCAACTTTCGGATTCCGAAGTTGCCAGCAGAGTGGAGCAAGCTGTTACGTTTTGGCAATCGACTTCAAACATCATTTTGAAGAGGGATGGCACGCTTCCGATTGCCCGAACCCCAGCGTGCGATCCCGCCCAGCCACTCTGCTCGCCTGGGAATCTTTACGACATCACAGAAGTCAGTAGTAACGTCACCACGCTCGGGGAACTTTCAAGGCGTTTCAAGCGACCCAAAGGCCTGCAACTTATTTTCTGTTACTCCGTGGCTGGATCGAGATCCCAGGGCATCACTGTGGCTGTAACGGATTCCCCAGGTAACATCATCGATTACAATGTCAGTGCCATTGCAAAAGACGCAAACCAACTCGTCACCGCGCACGAAATAGGGCACATCTTTCAACTTCCACACAGTTCAAACCCATTCAACATTATGTGCGGTGATTCCTTCCTTTGCCCTCAACATCCCAGCACCGGAATCAGGGTCGACCAAATTAGGGACGCCAGGCGTTTCGCATGGACCCTCGCAAACGGAGTCAAGCAATGAGTGATTCCCGGACCCTTGCGTTTGTCTCGAAGCTTGTTTTGTTCTTGTTGGTCACACTCGTTTCCCTCACCGGCACCGAGCTTTTGTTCCTAAGTTATCCGAAGTGGTGGTACCAAAAGCAAGACAACATTATCCGGTCGAGTTGCGAGAGAATCCAGCCTGGAATGTCGCGCAGTGATGTATGGCATTTAGTTAAAGAAATGGGCGATCCCTACGGAGAGTGGCAGGGAGATCAGGCTCTGGGCTTTTGGGGCACTCATGGTTCACGTACGGTCTCCTTGGATCCCAAGGCAGATCGAGTAGTCAAGCAGGAATATTCTCAGCCGGCTGAACACTTCGTTGGAGTCCCATAGCTCAAGGAGTGGATCTATGACAAAAACAATTCGGACAATGTTTCTTGTAATTGGGGCCGCTGCCGCCTTTGGAGTGATTCTCGGAGTTCTCGATCTTGCTGCCGCTCAGCGAGGGGAATCAACCGCCCTTCAATCTTATCGTTCTATTCAGGTTGGCGAGCCACGGAACGACACCCGAGCGACTTTGGCACACTTTGCCGGAGATTGTTCCAGGCTTGCAGCCTCGTCGACAGCCCCCTCCCTTGTTCACTGTTCCGATTTTTGGTGGAACTACAGTTTCTACTTTCGCCCGCAGACGGGGCGTCTCCAGTCCAAGCGATTCTCGCCTCGCCAACAAAAGCCCCTTGTGTTCCGATTCATCCATTAAGGAGGAGAGCTCGTGGCCGATTGAATTTCGGGCCAGTTTTTCTCGATCGTAACTTACGACGAGGGAATACCGGGCGGGTGGCCCGGACGTCGACCTTTCGAGGACTCTGGGTGCCCCGTCCTCGGTTTTGGAGGGCGGGGCTTTTGACTTGTTCCCGAATGTATCGCGCGGGTCATTTCGACATTCCCCCGGCTTCCAGTTTCCGATTCCCGCTTCTTGACGCGCCATCCTAGATTGTCCAACCCTCGACTGTTCAACACCTTATCGCCCCGTTCGAATGATACGCAAATAGTAATTGACAAGCAGTATACTTTTGTGCTATCCTTCTCGGTGTTTGTCATTCAGGATCTCCGGCTTTCGTCTGTGTTTCCCTGCCGCTTCTATCCCTCCGGTCGGCCTGAAGTCCTCGCTCTTTCTTTTCATGCACTTACAAATTGCCCCTTTCTTCCTTGCGAAAAACAGCCGCTTTGTTTTCATGCGTTTACAAATTGCCCATATCGCAAGCCCTTTGTTTTGACATTCATGCATCGGATGGGGGGTGTAGGGGGTCCTGCCGTTGTATTCCTAAAGTATTGCTTTAAGTTCTTCTCCCCTCCTGAGGGTCTCCAGCGTCCGGATCTCCCTCTTTCCACAGCCATGCAACTGCTTTGTTTGACAGCAGCTTACCGCCCCGCCTATAGTCCGCTCAGGGATCCCACGCCGTTTCTTTGCGAGCGCCCGCCTCGTCAACCTCTTCACGGTTGCACTGGGATCATCAAGGACAGGTTCCGGTCCATGGCCAGGGGAAATTTTGGTGAACGCCTGAAGCGCGAGCGCGAGATGCGCGAAGTTTCGTTGGAAGAGCTCACCAAAGCCACGCGCATCAGCACTCGCTTCCTGCTGGCGCTCGAAAATGAAGACTGGGAGAAGCTTCCCGGCGGTGTGTTCGGCCACGGTTTTGTGCGCACCATCGCGCGTTACCTCGGCCTCGATGAGGAATCGCTCCTCGGCGAATACGACATGGCTCGTGGCGGCCAGGCGACAGTCGAGCCTGCCAAGCCGGAAGAGCGAATCCCATCGCCTCCGAAATGGGTTCCCGTGGCAGCGGTTTTCGTCGTCCTTTTGATTGTGATTGCACTTTTCTACGCCGGCCGGTACGGCTGGCGCCGCTACGCCGCGCATCGCGCCGCGAAACAATCCGCGGTTTCTTCTTCTCCCGCAGCGGCGTCTCAAAATAATTCCTCCGCTGGCGCCACGGCGGCGGATTCCTCGCTCGATCTTTCGGTTTCCACTTCTGCTGCCACGCGCGTGCGCATCCTGGCGGACGGCAAGCTCTTGCTCGATACCGAGCTGCCCGCCGGCGAGACGCGCCACTTCTCCGCCAAACAGCAATTTGAAGTGACCGCGGGCGACTCTTCGGCGGTATTGCTGGAATTGAACGGGCAGGCGATGCCGCCGCTTGGCGCGCCCGGCTCCTCCGGTACAATGGTGCTCAGCCAGAAAGATTTGAGGCAGGCATCCGGTGGAACCACTCAGCCCTGAACTGATGGAGGACTTGCGCCACGGCCGCGCCACGCGCGAGCGCAAGTTAGCCGTTTGTGCCGGCGGTGCGCATCTTGCTCCCGCGGATCGCGCGGAACTTTTGGCGGTGCTGGCGGGCGACGCCGACGAAATGGTGTCCGAGCGCGCGCAGGACGCGATTCTTTCGCAGCCCATCGAATCGTTCGTGGAAGCCATCAGGCGCGAGCACGTGTTGCCTGCATTGCTTTCCTACGCCTCGAAACATCTCGCGGACAAGCCCGGCGTCTGTGACGCCATGGTGCAAAACAAGAATTGCCCCGCCGAATATCTCGTTCCCGTTGTGCGCCATCTTTCGGCGATCGGCATTCAGTCGTTGATGGAAGAACTCGATCGCGTCAGCGAATCTGCGGCTTTGGCTTCGGCGCTGGAGCATTCCACTTTGCTGACCGTGGATCAAAAAAATCAGCTCCATGAGATTCACGGCCCGGGCGCTCCGATGGACGAAGCGGCCCTTGCCGAAGCCGCCGCCGCTGCGGAGCCCGATGCCGCGAGGCGGCAAACGCTGCTCCAGCGCCTCGCGAAAATGACCGTGGCCCAGCGCGTGCAATTCGCAATTAAAGGCGGCTCGGACGCCCGGCGTACTCTCATACGCGACAGCAACAAAGTTGTGCAGCGTGCAGTGCTGCAGTCTCCGCGGCTGACGGATCAGGAAGTCGAGGCGTTTGCTTCAATGTCCAGCCTCACCGATGAAATCCTGCGACTCATCGCCAACAACCGCAATTTCCGCAAGAACTACACGGTCGTGCGCAATCTCATCAACAATCCCAAGACTCCGATCGATGTCAGCTTGCACATGCTTCCGATTCTCAACGCCATCGACCTGAAGCGCCTCACCACGAACAAAAATATTCCCGAAACTCTGCGCACGACCGCCAACAAGCTCCATCGCACGCGCCTCGAATTCAAGAAGTAAAAGCCGCGCATTTCCCGGACGCGCGAAGGAGCGCAGTTTTACTCGTTGCAATGCGTCCGTTGAATTTGGGGATACAATCGAGTTGCTTTCCAGAGGGTTCATTCCATGTCCGCAGCGAGTGGTGCGCGCAGAGTCAAAGTTGTTCTCGCCCTGGCCTTGCCGATTCTGGCCGGGCTTTCCGCAACAGTTTTCACTGCCAGCGGAATCCGCGGCGACGAAAAGAGATCTTCTGATCCTTGGCCCAGTTCGCAAGCTCTGCAGGCTGCGGACTTAGCCGGTGAGCTCGCTCAAAAGAATGGAACTCCTCCGACCATAGTTTACGTGGGCTTCCGCACTCTTTTCGCAGGGGGACACATTCCCGGAGCGTCATTTCACGGGACCGCCTCCACGGAACAAGGCCTGGGTGAGATTAAAAAATGGGCGGACAGCCTACCGCGCTCCACGAATCTGGTGATTTATTGCGGCTGCTGCCCGTTCGAAAAGTGCCCCAACGTTCGCCCCGCATTCACCGCTCTTCGAGACATGGGGTTTAACAACCTGCGCGTGCTCGTTCTCCCCACGAACTTTGCCACCGACTGGGCCGGCAAGGGCTATCCCATGGAGAAAGGATGTAGCTGAGCTGCATGTCGCCACACCGCTCCTTCTGACTCCAGGAAATTTCCGGCAGCAAACGATTGGGATAGAAAATTTCTAGAGCTTAGGATGCTGCAGATGAAATCCGGTAGCTTCCTGATAGGCGCGCGCGAAGGCCAGCAGCTCGGCTTCTCGATACAAACCTCCAAGGAAAGTCAGACTCACCGGAGTGCCTGGTCCGCCCGAATTCCGGAAATCGCCTGGATCCTCGAAAGGTGACTTTGGCGCATCACTCCCGCGGAATCCATTCGGCAGAATTACGGCCGGCTGACCGGTCAGGTTCGTGATTACGAGCTGTTGGCTGCCGGTTGGCGCCACGATCACATCGAATTCTTCGAATACTTTCGCCACGGCATCCATGGCCATCCTTCGCGCGCGCGCTGCTTGAATATATTCCACCGCAGGAATGAATCGCGCGGAGCGGAAGCTGTTTGGCCAGTCAAAATCCTTCTGCGCCGTCAAAAGCTTGTCCTTCCCAGAGCGCGTGAGATCATCAAACGCGGCGGCGGCTTCCGCCGTGAGCATCGCGACCATGGCATCGTACGGAAACTTCGGCATCTCCACGGGCACGAGCTTCACGCCCATTTCTCGCAATTTCGCAAGGGCCGCCTCGTTGTACTTCCTGTCGTACTCCGCTCGGGCTCGCGCCGCTTCCCGACGTTTCTTCCGCTCTTCCCGTTTTTTCAGTTCTTCCGGAGTCGCCGCCGGTTCCTCCTTCGCCGCTTCTTGCTGCTCGTCGGGCTTTTTTTCGAAGTCAGCCTTCAAATAACCGACGCGCAATTTTCGCCAATCGAGATTCGCGTCCCAATTGAAAGCCGCGGGTTGCACGGTGCGGTCGCTTCCATCGGGTCCGTAAATCGCATCGAGGACCAGCGCGCAATCTTCCACCGTGCGGCAGATGGGGCCAAGTTTGTCCATGCTCCACGAGAGCGCCATTGCTCCGGTGCGCGGGACGAGGCCGAACGACGGCCGCAGCCCTGTGCATCCACAGCGCGTCGAAGGCGAGGAAATTGAGCCAAGTGTTTCCGAGCCGATGCTGAACGCTACACATCCCGCTGCCGTGGCCGAAGCAGGCCCAGCAGACGAGCCGCTCGATCCCTGATTCGTATTCCAAGGATTGCGCGTCACGCCTCCAAACCAGACATCGCCCTGCGCCAGCGCGCCCATAGTCAATTTCGCCACGAGCACCGCCCCGGCTTTGTCCAACCGCTTCACGACGGTCGCATCTTCATCGATCATCTGGGTTTCGAATCCGCCCGCGCCCCAGGTGGTTCGATACCCTTTTGTCGCCAACAGATCCTTGGCGCCCCACGGCAGCCCGTGCAGCGGCCCACGATATTTCCCCGCCGCAATTTCCTCGTCGGCCTTCTTCGCCTGAGCCCGTGCGCGTTCCTCGGTCAGTGTCACCACGAATTTCAGCGCCGGGTCATGCTTTTTCAACCGCCCCAGGTACATTTCCGTCAGCGCGATGGACGAAACTTCTTTCGTCCGAACCAGCTCCGCCAGCTCTCGCACCGACACAAATGCCAAGTCATCGAGATTCTTCGGCACGCTTCTTGACCAAGTCTTCGGTGCCGCCGACATTTTCATCGGCCATTTTTCCGTCTCGTACTTCGTTCCAGATACGACAGGACTGAAAATGAGCGCGGGTTCCACGGAATTCGGAATGTGCAGCTTGTAGATTTCTTCGTAGCCCTCGGCTTGATCGTTCAAGTTCTCGAGCATCATTTCCTTGTAATCATCCGCGATCGGCACATCCGCAATGGCCGCGGCGTTCTCGATCATTTCCTTGGTGATTTTCTTTGCGCCCTGCGCTTGCGCCTGCGCCCATAGTACGCCCGGGAACAGCGTTCCCGCCAGCCCCAGTCCCGAGCACGTCTTCATGAAATTTCGCCGATCGAGCATGGTTCTTCTCCGTTTCGAATTTTTCTTTCGGCGCGTACCATATCACACCAACTCCTCAACGCATTGCGCTGACCGTTTGTTCCGGATGGGCGAAGACAAGGCCGTCTCTTCCATTGGCAAAACTGTTGTACGATGCAGGCATCCTGAAAGGAGCATCCATGGCGCGACTCGCAAAATTGTTCGCTTTTTCGACCGTCCTGCTCTTGACCTTCGCTCTCCGTCACCCTGAAACGACGCAGGCCGGCAATCCTCCCACGGAAGGCAAGGAAGCTGCCCTCAAGGCCGCAGACATTAGCGCGAAACTTTTCCCGGAAAAGGTTTTCTTTCGCGGCCAGAGTGCGCCGGTGCAATTCCGCAACACCGGCGGCGTGCGATTTGCCGACGATTTTTACGTTCTTGCGGGCATGGTGGACAACTCCGGCTACTCAACCAGCATTCGCGAGAAGTATCAGGCTTACCTACTCAACGAGGTGACCTTGGAGATCGGCGGACAGACCTTGAAGCCCGGCGCTTACGGGTTCGGGTTCTTGGGAGGCGGCAAGTTTGTGGTGATGGATATCGGAGCCAATGATGTTTTGAATGGGACTTCGCAGCGGGATGCCGAATTAAAGCGGCCGGTTCCGCTGCAAGTCGTCGCGTCTTCGACGGCAGGCAGCTACCGAATGTACGCGGGCCGCGATTATTTCGAATTCCGCCGCGCTCATTAAGGCGGCGGTGAGTCGCGTCTGAGTCCCCTTAGTGCTTCAAGCAGATTTCGAGCGCATAAGAATCGCGCCAGCTTCTTTTCCTTTGCGTCCCATCGCGGCGCGTCATAGGATGCAGCCCACAGATCCCACCAACTTTCACAAAGAGGAGTCCAGCCATCCATTTCCATAACATCAATCTGCTAGCCGTGCTGGTTGCCGCCATCTCCACAATGGTGGCCGGATTTCTCTGGTACTCGCTCTTGCTTTTCGCGAAGCCTTGGATGAAGGAGATGGGCTACGACCCCAACGACAAAGCCAGGATGGAGGAAATGAAGAAAAGCGCCGGCCCAGCCTATGGCGGCTCCTTCTTAGCCAGCCTAATCTCTGCTTTCGTGCTGGCACTTTTCCTGCACGAGATGCGTGTCGAGAGCCTGCATATCGGCCTGTCGGTTGGGTTCCACGTTTGGCTGGGCTTCGTCGCCACCGTGCAGTTCACCTCGGCGCTGCTCACAAAGCAAAGCATGAAGCTCTTCGGGATCAATACCGGCTACCAGCTGGTGTGCTATCTCGCCATGGCCGCAATCCTCACCAGCTGGACTTAACCAATGGCGAAGCCATCCCCGCGTGCAAGGAATGGATTCCGCGGTGAAGTTTCGCTTCCATTGAAGTGTCTTGCGGTGCGGGACTCGGTGGACGGCGTCCAATCTGGCGGGTCATCGAGCCCTCGTTCCCGTTTCGGGGAACCCTCGCTTTTCAACCCCAAGGGAGTATTGCCAAATAGGGAACACGGGACAGCAAGATCCTTGAACTCCTAGTACTAGAACCGCATCATAGTCCTTGTGCCCAAGGCACATTCTAGGAGGGAAGATGCGTAAACTGTTCATTCTAGTGGGGCTTATCCTTATGGCTGCGGGATCAGCGGCAGCCCAGGATTATCCCAAGGCCGAGATTTTTGGTGGTTATCAGTTCATCCGATTCAATCCGGGCGGTGGCGCAACAGGGTCCAACTGCCAGGGTGGAGCAGGCTCGGTGGCGGGAAACCTCAATCACTGGTTCGGGGTGGTCGGCGATTTTGGTGCTTGCAAGGTGACCGGCTTGCCTTCAGGATCAAGCGCCCATCTCGTGAACTACTTGTTTGGTCCCAAGTTGACGTACCGCTCGCATGGTAGGTTGTCTCCATTCGCTCAGGTGCTGTTCGGAGGGGAACGTATCAGTGCCAGTGCCACCGGTTTCGGCTCCACTTCGGATAGTTCCTTCGCGATGGCCTTCGGCGGCGGCGCCGATTACGAAATGACCAACCATGTCGCCATTCGTTTGATACAAGCAGAATACTTGTACACGAAGTTTGGCGGCACGCACCAGAACAACGGACGAATCTCGGCGGGCATCGTTTACCGCTGGGGTAAGTAAACCACACCTTCGGGAGAAGGGCTCCGCAACAACGCGGGGCCCTTCCTCCGATTCCAACTTCCTCACGAGCAGTATCCTTGCTTCCAAAGCATCGTCTTAAGTTCAAGTTTTTGTCGTAGACTCCTTGGCATGAATGTCGATTGGCTGCGCGAACTGTGCCTCTCGTTTCCCGGCGCAACCGAGCAAATTCAGTGGGGATACGATTTGGTATTCAAGGTCGGCGGGAAGATGTTCGCGGTCACGCCGCTCGAACCTGCTCCGGTTTATCTCTCGTTCAAGGCTTCACCGGAAAACTTTGCCGAATTGACGGAGCGCCCCCACATCATCCCCGCCCCATACCTGGCTCGCGCACAATGGGTCGCGCTGGAAACCAGAGACGCCGTGCCGCGCGAGGAACTCGCCGGCCTGCTTCGCGAATCGTACGAACTGGTTGCCGCCAAACTTACAAAGAAACTCCGCGAGTCCTTGTCGAGCTCCCAGCCCCTCCAATCTAAGACCTCCGGGCGCAAGCCAGCGCGCAAAAAACCGTCGAAGAGGAAACGCCGACCTAGCCGCTGAGTTTCGGAGAGGATATACTCGCTGAGTTTGTCTCCATTCGAATGAGACAGGCATTCCGTCGAGGTGGCTCGTGTTCGGACGAATTTCGATACTCACGGCTTCGGCAATTCTTATGACGTCAGCACCGTTCAAGGATGCAAACCCCACGCCGTCAGCTCGGGGGCTGCTCGTCGTGGCGAATCAGATGGAACACACGGTTCTTGTTGTTGATCCCGAGAGCCGCCGCGAACTCGCGAAAGTGGTCGTTGGCGTGAACGGCCACGAAGTCATCGTTTCGAAGGACGGCCGCTTCGCGTATGTTCCGATCTATGGGAACTCCGGCGTCGGCCGACCGGGGACCGATGGAAGCACGATTGACGTCATTGATTTGCAGGACCACAAACTCGCCGGCACCATTGATCTTGGCAAAGGGCTCCGGCCGCACCGCGCCGAGTTTGGACCCGACGGCTTGCTGTACGTCACCGCAGAACTTGCCAACGCGGTAGACGTCATCGATCCTTCGAAGCGGAAAGTGCTCGCAGAAATTCCCACCGGCCAGCCCCAATCGCACATGCTGGTTCTTTCTCCTGACGGCCGCCGCGGCTACACCGCCAACGTGGGTGCCGGCAGCGTCAGCGTTCTCGATCTTGCGAAACGCAGCCTGATAACTACGATTCCTGTCGCGAAGACGGTTCAGCGCATCTCCATGTCTCCCGACGGGCTGAGCGTGTTCACCCACGATCAGGACGCGCCCCGGATTGCGGTCATCGACACGGCCACGAACAAGATTACGAAATGGATCGAACTGGCGAGTCCAGCCTACGCCTCGGAGACAACTCCTGATGGCCGCTGGCTGATGGCCCTCAGCATGGTGGCCAATCGCCTCTTCGTCGTCGATTTACAAACCTTGAAGGTGGTGCGATCGCTGGAGGTTCCGACGAGATCGTCGGAGATTTTGATTCGCCCCGGCGGGGAAATTGCCTACATCAGCGGCACCGGCGCGGGGAAGATCGCGGTTCTCGACTTGCGCACCTGGGAAATGCAGCAGCCCATCGAACTCACTCCTGGGGTCGATGGCCTCGCCTGGATTCCCGCGACGCACGAAAGGTGAGCGGAATTCGAATCGAAAGAAACACCGGCCCGCCGCAGTTTTCGAACACTCTCTCATTTCTCGCCGAGATACTCCTCGGGAACATCGTCTTCGGGCACTTCGTGGGTCTTGACTTCGCCCTCGTCCGCGTCACCGGCGTCTTCCACGCCTTTCACTAATTCAGCCTCAAACGCGTTTCCTTCCTCGAGCAATTCTTCCACGCTTTCGGAAGCTGCTCCTGCGATCCCCGATAATCCCTGCAAATCACCGGATTGCCCAGCCGACCGCGCTCCCAGGCCCTTGGGCTCGAACACCACACTCCCGATGTCTTCGCTCTTTCCCCGGACTCTTTTCTTGCTCCGCGCCGCCTTTTTTCGCAAAGGCTTTCTTTTGGGCGCAGTCTTCTTTTTCGCCGGCTTTTTCCTGGGGGCAACCTTCTTGCCCGCAGCTTTTCTCTTTGCTTTCTTCTTGCTCCTCTTTTTGGTGGCCATACGCGGAGTCTACCACTTTCCTTCCCGCCCGGTTACCCAAAGCACACATCACTGAATTTTTCCACTGCGGGCTGCACAGGGTTCACTTCTCACCAGCCTCGAGATCCACGAATTCCAGGTTCCACGGTTCTTGCGCGAGGTTCAGCCGCGCCAGGCTTACGGGGAGTTGAAACCTGCGTGGGCCGGCGCTTCCGGGATTCACGTACAAAACGCCGTCGCGCTTGATCTTTCCGGGCTTATGGGAATGACCGCTCACGACCAGTCGAAACCCAGCCGCGGCGGGATTCAAATCCAGGGCGTTCACGTCGTGCAACACGTAGATCAACACCGCGCCGGCTTCCGCGACCGTCGTCAATGGCAGAGTCCTGGCCCACTCCTGCGTATCCACATTCCCGCGCACGGCCACAACCGGAGCCAGTTTTCTCAGCTCCTCCAGAATCTTGGCATCCCCGACGTCTCCGGCATGAACGATCAACTCCGACCCGCGCAGCGCTTCCACGGCCTCACGGCGCAGCAATCCGTGCGTATCAGAAATGAGTCCAAGGCGATAGGGATTGTCCGGCACCCACAAATCCTAAAGCAAGGCTCCTGTGCGATGCACCTAAACTTTGAATGTTTGGAGTTTCAGTTGTTGCAGGCTAGGCAGAAACCTTGGTGGGACCCACGCGGCGAAGCGGCTTCGAGCCTGGAATCGGGAACTGCATGTGCCAGAAGTTGGTTTCCGGCGAGATGAACTCGACGCCGATATATTGCTTGCCGTCGCGTGCCCGGTGAATCGCGACCACGCGGCACTCCATGGATTGCGCGGTATGGTCGTTCACAAGAATGAGCGTGTGTCCAACCAACACGATCTCTTCCAGCGGAAACAGTGCTCCGTGGCGGTTCACCGACTGCGAATTCGTCTGGGCGCTGAACTTCTCGCCGTTGTCTCTTTTCCCGTGCACGGTCAGGGGAACCGTCAAGGCTACCCGAAGCGTCCGCCGCCGTTCTTTGCACCGAAAATGTAGTAAAGACATTTCGAACCGGGACCTCAAACTTGTTTTCTACTACTGCTGGCCTTGGACTTACTTCTGAGCAGCTGGCCTCGCCATGCTATTTCGCGTCAGCAGGGTGCCGAAGCGAAAGAACGACAGAATAGATGTGATTAGCACGAACCTTGTCCACACGGCCCCAAGGTTGACTTCTGGACCCTCCAAGCGCAATGGCTGAACGGTACCATAAAAAGTCTTCGCAAAACAGTACCCCTGTACTTACCCTTCTTTGGCGTCGACAGCCGGTTAGGGCGGAGAGCATGTTGCGAGCCAGCCCAATGTGTAAGCATCGATTAGCTCCTTACCTGTACGCCCGAGCGACGCCTCCAGCCACGGCTCGTATCCCTTTCATTATCCAGTATTTGTGCAGCCTCTTGGTCTGTTCCCGAGGAGCAGGCGGACCCAGAAACGGCAGGAAAGTCTTTTCCCGGCCTGCCTGTGGAGAAAAATTTCGCGCTTTTCTCCACTACCCTGTCCTTTCAGGCTTCCAGCTCCCCTGTAGTGTCCGAAGGTGTCCTTCCGTTTCAATGCACAGAATCCCTCGTTGGATTGGTGCCGCGCCGGGGGTGCCGACTCAAGGCCCGAGTAGCTTGACGATTTGCAAGGGGTTTACACGGGCCCTCTCGACAGTAAGGCCCCAATGGAGGTGCGGCCCGGTGACTCGCCCTGTGGCCCCCACCTTCCCCAGTACATCGCCAGCCTCGAGAATATCTCCTACTTTTGCGCTGATCTCAGACAGGTGCCCATAAAACGTGTAGATCCCCAGTCCATGATCCAAAACTACGGTATTGCCCGCGAAAAACAATTCATCGGCCAGAACCACTCTGCCCCGCTGCGCGGCGTGCACGGGCGTTCCTGTCGTCCCCGGGAAATCCGCACCGCCATGGGGCGACCCCGGATTTCCGTTTAGAATTCGGCGCTTCCCGAAATTCGAGCCGGCGGTCACTCCATCCAGTGGCACGCGAAATTTGCCATTCCAAAGTCGCTCCGGAGTTACGCGGTCGAAAATTTCGCGCAAACGGTCGCGCTCCTCATTGGCGCGCTTGACTTGCTCTGGATTAGGCTCGACGAACTCTTTCCCTACCCGCAGCCGTTCGGTCGCAAATTTTCCTGCTCTCACGGTGATGTTGGCGCTGCAAACAATCTTCTTGCCGGCAGCCTTTTGCGCCGTTACTTTCAGCTCATATCGGCCGGGCGCCTTTTCCAAATCGACGCCCAATAAACCTGCATACACTGCTTCGCGGCCCTCCTCCTGCCAGAAAGGGACGCTCCGGCCGCCCCAATCGCCTTGGACTTCCGTCAGCGGCCGCGCGCTCTTCAGTTCCACGAGCAGCAGGCTTCCCTGGCTCGACAACGGTGAACTCAGGCGCAATGTCGCTCCCGCGCCGCAATAGCGCGCTTCCTTCGCCGTCACTCCGGCCGGGCGCAGCAAAGCACCCGGCCCGAGCCACAACAACGCAAACAAGATTCGCCACTGTCGAACGGGACTCAAGCTCCGGCCTTTTGCCGCTGCTGCCGCAGCATCGCGACGCGCGGTTCAATCTTTGCAAAATGCGCGCGCCCCAGTTTCGATCCCAGGATGGCCTTCTCCGACAACAAAAATAGATCGGGGTTTTTCGCCTTTTCACGAAGTTCTTTGAGAAAAGGCCGCACTTTGGCAAACATGAAGTACAGTTCGCCGCAAAAGGCCGGTTCAAAGAACAACTGTTCGCTCACCACCCCATTCAGGACAAAGGACGTGGCGATTCCCCAGTAGCTGCCCACCTGCCGCAGCCAGTTGTTCTCTTCCGAACCGAAGGCCATCGCCACTTTCATGAAATCGTCGGCATTTTCCGGCCAAAACGTCGCCAGCCACCATTGGCGCGCCTTGCGCATTTCCGGCTCGCGCCTCAGGTTATAGAGTTCCAGTATCAAACGCGCATCGTCGGCAGTCGGTTTTCTCGGCATCGCGCCCCCCAAGATTATCGTGCATGTGATTCTACCCCATCGGGCCGCCAGGCCGTTTTCCGGCCGTTCTAGTGTTCGGGAACGCGACAGACTCATCCCGGCAGCGGACGCCCGCGAACCGTCCGGGTCTTTGCGCTTTGAAGGAAGTCTTTTTAATTCTATGACTTCTGCTCCTGCCGCCTACGGCATGAAGATTGCCTTGATTTCGGGTGCGAAAATCTGTCTTCCACGTCTAGTAATTCTGAACCAGGGAGGCTTCCGTGAAAAAGATCGACCGCATGCGCGAGAAAGTGACCATCCTGCCGACTTCCATGTACCTCTCCAAGATGCACGATGCCGGTTGGAGCCTCGTCGCCTTGGAATGGGAACGCGAAGTGGAGACCACAGGCACGCCTGAGCCGCAGGAAGCCTCCGGCGCCTCCGAGGAAATCCCCTTTGGCCTCCGCATCTCTTCGGACTGCCACCATCTGGAAGACGACCCCCTGGAGATGCAAACGCTCAAGTTCCTTGCCGAGATGATCGTTCAGGACATTTCTTTCAAGAGTATGGCCGAGGCCCTGAACATCCGGGAGTACCGCACGCGAGACGGCCGGCCCTGGAACGCCGCGACCGTCTTCCAGCTTACCCCCCGCCTGATCGATGTCGCACCGCGCATCCTCTCCGGCGCGGAATGGGAGTCCCGCAAGAAACAGTTGACGCGCGTCGCCTGGAACTCCTGACCAATACTCTTTCCACGGATCTTGTGCAGGTGAGGATGTACGAACAGACTTTGCTCGGCCCTCTCTGCACTCTCGTCTTTACCGCGAACCGGCCGGCGATCCGTCGGCGCGCGCCCCAGCGCTGCTCCACGGCACAGGTTCAACGCGTCCTAGCACAAACACCCAGCTCGCCGCACCGAGAATCGAAATCACGCCCGTGATCACAAAGGCCCACACGAAATTCCCCGTGCGCTCGACCGCGAATCCTGTCACCGCTGGCGCCGCAACGCCGGCCAAATTCCCAACAAAGTTTTGCAAGCCGGTCCACCTTCCCGCAGCCCGCGGCCCCGCCAGCGTCTGCGTGATCGCCCAAATGTTCGACGCGTTCATCCCGAAAGCCGCGCTCGCCACCAGCAGAAACGCCACTGCAAGTTCCGGCCCGGCCATCGCGCACGCCACCAGGAATATTCCTCCGATCAATTGCCCCGTCCCCATCATCGCTTTTCGCACAAACGTCTCGCTCCGCCCCGCCGCGATCCATCGGTCCGAAGCCGCGCCCGAAATCACCGCCACGCAAGCCATCAGCAGGTATGCCAGCGCGCCGATTTTTCCCATGCGTTGCAGCGAAAAGTGCCGCTCGCGCACCAGGTAATACGGCAGCCACGTCAGCAAGCAATAGAGCAGGTAGTTCCCGCCAAAGTGTCCAAGAAACGTTCCCCACGCCGACCTCTTCCGCAGGATGTCCGTCATTCGCGGCCCGGCTTCCGCCGCCTGACCTTCAGTCGCGCCAGCGGTAACTGCCCCCCGTGGCATCTTCGCGAGCCACAACGGCAGCCACAGCAGTCCCGTGCAACCCAGCCCGATAAAATACGGCCTCCAGCCGAACCGCCCCATCAGTAGCGCCCCAAGCAGCAATCCGAACGCAGGCCCCGCCGCAATCCCCACGCTGATGAACGCATTCGCAAAGCCGCGATGACGCTCCGGAAAATGCCGCACCAGCAGATTCGAAAAACACGGATACGCCGTGGATTCGCCCGCTCCCAGCAGCAGCCGCATCGCGAACAATCCTGCGAAGCCGGGCAGCACGCCGGTGAATAGCGTCGCCACTGACCACACGAAAAACCCGGCCGCCAGAACGTATCCGGCATCGAAGCGGTCCGCCAGCCAGCCGGAAATCAGCAGGAAACTCGCGTACGTCCAGAAAAATGCGGAAAGCAGCACGCCCAATTTCCCAGGTGACATGCTGAACTGCTCTTTGATGATTGGCGCGGCGATCGAAAGCGCCCCGCGATCGATGTAGTTAATGAATAGCGCCAGAAACAGGAGCGTCAGCACGCCCCACAACGCCGGTGAAAGCTTCCCGTCTTCGCGCATCCGCGACCGCCGCTTGATCTTGGCTCCCGAATGCTACTACGGAACCGCTCGCCACATTCCGCCCTCGTCGGAATGGTTCCGCTTTGCTCCATGTAGTCGCCGGGCTTCAGCCCGGCCCGCTTTTCTCTCTCCCTCTGCTTTGTCATCCCGACCGGAGGGCCGACGTCTTTTGTCGGCTCGTAGTGGAGGGGATCTGCTTTCTTCCCTGTAGGGCCACGATACATCGTGCCCACTCCTCGCTATCCCAATTTCAATTTTCTAATCTCTATTTTCCTCAGGCCGGCACTCCTCCCTTGCGCAGCTGCGGCGCGCCTAGCCTCTCCTCCCACCGAATCCGCCCGGTCATCTGCATTACCGCAAACAGCGTCAGGATCGCTCCAATCGTCACCGCCAATCCTGTGAACCCTTCGAAGAAGAACGCGTACGAAAAGAGCACCAGATAGATTAACTGCGTCAATCCCGCATCCACCACCGCGAACCGCAAATCCACGACCAGCCGCAAGTAACTGACCACCAGCGCAATCGAAACCACCGACGAAATCGCAAACGCCGCATGAATCGAAATATGATCCGCCAGATACGCCAGCAGCAGATGAAACGCAAAGAACGCGCACGCCAGGAAGAAATAATTCATCGCATGTAAGTCGTTCCCGCGCAGCGTGGACAGCATGAACACCAGAAAGAAAAAGAAGAACAGCGACACCGGCGCGAAATAGCTGATCCGCCCCGCCAGCGGCCCCGGTTGCAGCTTCTGCGGCATCTTCAACGCGATGTCGAAGCCGGATACCAGATTCTGATAATTCCACTCCAGCTCCCAGCCGTTCGCCGTCTGCCGATTTTCCGTCGGCGAAAGCGAATTGTCCGGGAAGTCGAAACCGGAAAAATCTGTTTTCACCAACAGGTGGAAGTCGCGCGCCTGCGAAATTCCCCTCCCGCTGCCATCCGCATTCTCGCGTGAAAACGTGTACTTCCAGTTGTCGAGCCCCTGCGAGCGATACGCCGCCTTCAGCATAGACTTCGCGCCAGGCGCTAGCCGCGTCCGCGCCATCGCTTGCGACCCGCTGAAGGTCAGCGCCAGTGGCTTGTCGTCCAGCAGTAGTTGCACGTTGTCATAGACCGCCTGCTGCGCCGGAAATGGCAGTCGAAACACAAATTCTTCTTCCCGAAAAGAGGGATTCTGGAACGTGTAAGCTCCGTCGAAATCCACTTTGTACGTGCTGAACCACAGCAGCCCTTTTTGCCTGTAATCAATGTGGAATGCGGCCGCCACGCGGCTCGCGTCAATCTTCACCGCTTCCGAATGAATCTGCCGCTCCGTCCGCGTGATTTTCTTCCCCTTCTCCTCCACCTCGACGGTCTTTTCTTCCGGCCATTCGTACGCGATCGCCGGCGGCGCCTGCCCTTGCGGCGCTCCCCACGTCGAAGCCACGCGCCCGGCGAGGCCGGACTCCGCGTTATACGTTCGGTAGAAAATGGTGGACCCCAGGATGGCCCAGGCAACCGCTGTGCACACAAAAATCGCAACGATCGCGACAATCCGCTTCAACATAGTGTTTGTACCTTTAGAAGCCATCTCATAAATCGGTCCCGTCAGGGCATAGCTTCAGCCATGCCGAAAAGCGCCAAATTCAGTGGTTTCAACACCTCAGGTTCAATGGCACGCGCAGTCCAACTATTTTATGAGATAGGTTCTGCTTTCTCCGCCACAACCCCAAACTACTTCGTCAGGTTGGCGTTGTCAAGTACTTTTCATTACAAAGTAGAGGCGCGCGAGAATCTCTTTTTGCTCCATGGAAGGGCGGACTTCAGTCCGCCCTTTCTTCTCTCCCCTCTTCTGTTGTCATCTGCGTGGGTCATTCACTCTTTTAACGCGCGGATGCCGAGTGGGCGACAACTCGTCCAGAAGCTCACCTCGATCTTCCCGCAACGCCGTTCCTGGATCCGGATGTCGAGGTAAGAACAGCCTGCCTATGAAAAGAAATGGGATTGGCCATCTTCGCGTTCGCGATTGGAGTCCTGCTCGTACTCTTCATCGCGGCTCCCCGACTGCAAAAGGGGGGGCCTGAAACATGGACTATCTTGAGGCAACCTGCTTCGATTCATTCCGCGGTGCATTGGTTTGCAATACGCGAACGAGATGGCGGCCCGTTGCGGGAATGGCAACTTTATTGCCCAGCAAGATCGCTCTTCCCGTAATTTTGCGGCCGTAAATCCGCGCGTTTGCCTTGTTGTCTGGGCGCAGGGTGGAACCCTCGAGGGAGATCCCGGCAAATAGTCCGCGGGAACGCGAATAGCTGAGGATCTCTGCGCGCATCCAGGCATCGGTGTTTGCGGAAGCATCGCGCCCTTTGGGACCTGCAGCGGCGGATGCGTCTCCACCCAGCTTGATCTTGCTGCTGAGAATGGAAGCCACACCTTTCCGGTTCATGACCAGAAGAATCAGATCGGTGGATTCGCCACCAAGTTGCATTCCGATGCTATCGCCTTCAAGAGCGTACATTGCCGGAGCACCCCAAGGTCCATTAAATTCCTTGCCCGTGCGGCAAACCATCGCTCCGCGGCCGTATTCTTTGCCCATTCCGAAGGCCAGCTTCAATACGGAGGGGAACACGATGACACACTCGGCTTTTGCCAAAACCTGCTGGGGTAGACTGTCCGGGATGTTCAAAACTTCCTGCATGACAACGCCGCAATTTTCGAGGCGCTTTTGTTCTTTAGTCGCAGCGTAAACCGCGCCCGCGGCAAACGAGAGACACACTGCAATTGCAAAATATCGCTTCATCGCTCACCTCTATAGCCAGAAATGCTTTTGCAAACGTTGAGCTTCGTCCGAATCTCTGACTGGACGACCTTCATTCGGTGGGCTCAATTGAGAAAGTCGCGGGTGGCGCGCCGCCGGCCAGATCCGCAAGCGATCTGGCACACCGGCCAATCTACTGAGTTGGGACAACGAACAGAAACAGCCAATCGCCTTGCCTTACTGCCCTGATTCCTTTACGTGTGCCTCGTCCACCAGATCCTTCTCACTCTTCCTGGCGCTTTGGGCCCAGCTGTAGCGTTCCGGATGCCCTGTTTATAGCCGTTTCGGTAGGCGCGGAGCTCGTTCGCGTCAGTAGGTTGCGGGTGTTCGCTGCGGTTGCCGCCAAACTGGCGATCGTGCTGGCCGTCCTGCACGCCCTGCTGGAAGTACACTTGATTGTCGTTGGGCTCTCGATAGTGGCTGCGCTCCTGATTCTGGCCCTGCTGTGCGGGAAGCGCGGCGGCCCGGCTCGCGCTGAGCCCGATGAAGGCGATCCCAAGAACCAACACCCATAGGGACTGTTTTAGATTTCGATTCATGGATCCTCCGATTCTGAAATCTCAGGGATGCCGGACGGCGGCACGGACTCTTGTGAGAGTCGAAGTATTGTCCACCGCGAAGTGATCCTGGCAGATCGCATGCTAGGAGTCTGCCCCCTATAGCACACATCGGCACGCAACGGATTTGAACGTTGAATGCTGTATTGTTGTCGGGTGGCAAGCTAAGAAAAGCTCAGATTGGTCGGGCATAACCAACACCCTGGCTGGGACGCCCATCAGATCGAAGCAGGAGAAAAACAATATGTGGCGAATGTCGCTCGGTATGGCTCGTGCAATCGCCTTAACGATGGTCATGGCGTTCAGCTCCTACGCGCAGACGTTGAAGATATGGCCTGGCGTAGCTCCAGGTTCCGAGACTTGGACCCAGAAGGAAAGGGTGGAAAAGAGTACTCCAATCGGAACAGTGGTTTTCAACGTGGTGACCCCGACTTTGACGGTCTACCTGCCGGAACGAACCAAGGCCACGGGAACCGGCATCATCATCGCCCCCGGCGGAGCTTTCGTGGCGTTGGCTATCGATCTGGAAGGCCACGATGTGGCGCGCTGGCTTCAGGAAAAAGGCATTGCCGCCTTCGTCCTTAAGTATCGAATTATCGAAAAGCACGGGGAAGGTATCCCGCCGGACCTGAATATGGACGAAGCCGGCAAATACGGAATCGCCGACGGAATTCAGGCCATCAAAATAGTTCGGCAGCACGCCGCGGAATGGGGCATTTCTCCTGACCGGGTCGGCTTTATGGGTTTCTCGGCCGGCGCCATGGTGGCCAGCGCAACTCTGCTCCAGCAGGATGCGGCCGCACGTCTAAACTTTGCTGCGCCAATCTATGGTGGACCGTTTGGCGTAATGCCGCCCATTCCGGCAAAATTGCCGCCCATTTTTTTGGCGTGGGCGCAGGACGACGCCTTGGCCCTCGACGCCGTGACTAAGTTTTATGACTCGCTAAAATCGGCGGGCTGCAAACCGGAAGCTCACATTTTCAGCGCTGGCGGCCATGGCTTCGGCATGCGAAAGCAGGGTACCAGCAGCGACCACTGGATCGACGAATTCTACTACTGGTTGGAAGCGCAGGGATTCACCAGGCCCGCAGCAAGATAAAGTTCCTATCCTTCGCTGCGACCCAACTCTTCGAGCCACTTTTGCAGAATTGCCTGCTGCTCCGCGTCGACGCTCGTAAACATCACCCCCATCCCCATATTGGGGAACAGAAATACCACTCTTCCCAGCGCAGTGAATGTCGTGTTTTCGTGCGAGATTCTCACCAGAATCTCCGTGCCTTCGGGCGAGGGATTCAGCATGTCGAGGAAGCATCCGCCGGCGCTCAGATCGCTGGTTTTGGCGCTCAGTTCTGTATCGGAAGCGATTTCGATTACTTCAGCATCCGCGATAATGGGATAGCGTGGAGCTCCTTACCCGCCTTCTTTAGTAGTGGCCAAAACGAGGATGGTCCCTGCAACGCGAATCTTAGCCCAAGCCTCCGGGTATTCCAATCGGTCAGGCGCCATGCCCTCCGGTTTCAGGGTGCTGTTTTGCATCTGCGAATCGGCAAGCTACATCCTTTCAACACCTTTCACACTCATTCGAATGTACAGCTAAATAAACATTGACAGCCAGTACCTTCTGCGTTATACTCCCCTTGTCCTTCAACGCCGCGGAGAAAGGAGCGCCTCCCTTTGTCCGCTACCCTTCCATCTTCGTTACCCACGACTTACTCTCCGCTGCGCACTCCATCGGCATTCTCCAGGAATTTGGCTATTTCTATGTCTCATCGAATCAAGGGCTTGCGCACTCTTTCATTTTCCGTATCCCGCAAGTCCTTTGCTTGCCACTCTTACGAAAACTGCCGGGTGTATACCAACAATTCCCATTCTGGAACTCGGCGCCCTTCCCTCGCTACCCACCGCCCACTCACCACTCCCTCTTCTGCTATCCTCAAAGAGGCGACCATCGGTCGAACCGATTCCCCTCTCATCCACCATCCCAAGGAGCCCCATGCAGTCGTTGCGACTCAATCCCATCCTCAACACGGACTCCTACAAGCTCACCCACTGGTGGCAGTATCCGCCGGACACGCGCCACATCTACTCTTACGTCGAATCCCGCGGCGGCATGTTCGACGAAACCATGCTCGCCATGCTGCAGTACATCATCAAATCCAATTTCGCCGGCCAGGTCTTCACCCTCGACGACGTCGAGGAAGCCCGCCGCATCGCTCACGCCCATTTCGGCGGCCACCCCAAATCCTTCAACTACGAAGGCTTCAAGTCCCTCTACGCCAAGCATGGCGGCCGTCTGCCTCTCCGCATCCGCGCCATCAAGGAAGGCACCGTCGTCAAAAGCCAGAACGCCCTCATCACCATCGAGAACACCGACCCGGAATTTTATTGGCTCACCAACTGGGCGGAAACCGTTCTCCTGCAAGTCTGGTATCCCATCACCGTCGCCACGCTTTCCCGCGCCATCAAGCAGGTCATTGGCAAAGCCCTCGTGCGTACCGGCGATCCGTCCCTTCTCCCCTTCAAGCTACACGACTTCGGATTCCGCGGCGTCTCCTCCAAAGAATCCGCAGCCATCGGCGGCGCCGCGCATCTGCTCAATTTTCTCGGGACGGACACGCTCGCCGCGATCCAGCTTCTTAACCAATTTTATTCGGCCGATCTCACCGCAAAGAACCCTCTCGACTGCGCGGCGTACAGCATTCCGGCCTCCGAGCATTCCACCATCACCGCGTGGGGCGAAGCCCATGAAGTCGACGCCTACGCCAACATTCTCGAAAATTGCCCCGAAGGCCTCGTCGCGTGCGTCAGCGATTCCTATGACGTCTACAACGCCGTGCGAAATCTCTGGGGCGGCGCGCTGCGCGACAAGGTTCTCCGGCGCAACGGCACTTTCGTCATCCGCCCCGATTCCGGCGATGCCGTCGCCGTCCTCGAAGAACTTTTCAAAATCGCCAGCGACGTTTTCGGCTATGAAGTCAATCGCAAAGGCTGGAAGACCACCGTTCCCTGCGTGCGTTTCATCCAGGGCGATGGCGTCAACTTCTACACCATCCAGAACATCACCGCGCAGCTCACGCGCAAAGGCTGGTCGCAGGATATCTGGAGCTACGGCATGGGCGGCGCACTTTTGCAACAGGTCAATCGTGACACGCTGAAGTTCGCGCTGAAATGTTCCGCCATCGACCGCAACGGCAAATGGCACAACGTCTACAAAAATCCGAAAACCGATCCATCCAAAGCCAGCAAGGGCGGCCGCTTCAATCTCATTCAAAATGGCAAAGAGTTCGCCACCGTCGAGGTCCTCGATGGTGAACCTGCCCCGGCCGGCAACGCGCTCGAAACCGTCCTCGAAGACGGCAAACTGTTGCGCGAGCAGACCCTCGCCGAAGTCCGTGCCATTGCCGCTTCGTATGACACCTACCTCGATCCCGCCTGAAAACTAAAATGTGCGAGCAACCTCTGCTGAAGAATCCCCTAGGTAGATTTTTTCCCGCGCAGAAGATATCGTTGAATTTTTCCCGTCACCGTTTTCGGCAGTTCGCTGCAGAATCGCACCTCGCGCGGCACTTTGTAGGAAACCAATCGCGCTTTCACATGTTCGCAAATCTCCGTCGCCAAATTCTCCGACCGGTCAATCCCCTCACGCAACAGCACATGCGCCACGGAATACGTGAGGCCTTGCGCATCCGTCGCGCCCACCACGGCGGCTTCCGCCACGTGCGGGTGTCCCAGCAGCGCGTTCTCCACCTCCACCGGCGAAACCCACATCCCCGCCACTTTCAACATGTCGTCGGCGCGGCCGCAATAGTGGTAGTAGCCATCAGGTTCATGCACGAATTTGTCGCCGGTCACCACCCATTCGTCGCGCTTCGTGCGCGCGGTCAATTCCGGAATGCGCCAATATTCCGCGAACGTGCTTCCGCCGCGCACCCAGAGATTTCCGATCTCGCCGTCGGACAACGGTTCGCCCGCGTCATCCACAATTTTCGCTTCATACCCGGGCACCGGAAAACCGCAGCTCCCCGGCTTGCATTTTCCCGGGCGGCTGGAAATAAACATGTGCAGCATTTCCGTCGAACCGATTCCATCCAGAATTTCGAGCCCGAATCTTTTTTTCCAGCGCTCAAAAATTTCCGCCGGCAGGGCTTCTCCCGCGGAAACGCACTGCCGCACGGAAGAAAAATCCACGTGATCCCGTTCCGCTTCCGCTTCGCGCAGCACCGCTGCGTAAAACGTCGGCACTGCAAAGAAAACCGTTGGCCGGTAACGCGCGACCATCTCGATCACGCGATCCACTTTCGTTCGTTCTGGATTTAGAACTGTGCGTGCGCCGGCGGACAACGGAAAATACATCCCGTTTCCCAGGCCATAGGCAAAAAACAATTTCGAAACGGAAAACGTCACGTCTTCTTCGTGAAGATCGAGCACGCCGCGCGCGAAACCTTGGCTCGTCGCCAGCATGTCGGCATGGCGGTGGACCGCCCCTTTCGGCGTGCCTCCGCTTCCCGACGTGTAGAGTATGAACGCAGGATCGTGCGGCGAAGTCTCCGCCGGCGCGAGCCGCTCGCTCGGCGCGCCAGTCCACGCCTTCCACTTCGCGCAAGTCACGCCGCCTGTTTCGATCTCTTCGTCACCAACCAGGACGATTGGCATTTGCGCCCGCTCGCTCGAGGCTGGCAAGAATTCCGCGAGTGCTTCGGAGTGGACGATTGCCGCTCCCGGCGCGCTGTTCTCGATGTAATGAATGTAATCCGCAGCCCGCGCGAATGGATTTACAGGCACGGCGATGGCGCCAATCTTTGCGGCGCCGAAGAACGCCGCGATGAATTCCGGCGAATCCGGAAGCAGGATCAGAACGCGGTCGCCTCGCGTGACGCCTTGCGCGAGCAGCGCATTCCCCACGCGACTCGAAAGCGCCGCGACTTCTGCGTACGTGACCTCGCGCGGCTCGCCGGCAATTGCCACTCGTTCCGGATGCCGCCCCGCCGGCTCATCCAGAAAATGCTCTGCCACATTCAATCGCGCGGAAATTGTTTCACCTCGGTCACAGAACTATTTCGCTGAGCCTGCAAGGGGAAACATCCAGCTCAAGAGAAGATGCGTCGGCCAGTACAGCAGCCCGACCGCGCCAACAAATATCACGGCAAGATGCACAGGAGCAGGGCCCCACGCGCGATGGAAGATCGGGTCGCGATACGCGTAGTTCAAATTCAATTCCGGCGGCAAGAATCGGGCGATCACGAAAAGTACCGCGGCAATGGCTGCCAACAAAGCGAGCGCGCGCCGGTCGTAGCCCACCTTCCGCATCGCCCAGAGCATGGCCACGGGCAGGCCGATGTGAAAGCTGGAGAGTAGCCGCACCCAGAGCGGGTAGCGCGTGTCCCACATGTAGTCCGTTCCGCCAATCAGAAATCGTCCGGTCAGCAGGTGCCAGCCCACGTCGACGGACCAGAAGACGCCCGCCGCGAGCGACGCTATGGCCTGGCTGGAAATGAGCAACGAGCTGCCCCACCACAATCCGGCGCATCCCAGAAGGACCGCGATATCGCACAGATGCAGCAGATTCGCCCAGCCCCACACGCGCACGTAAGCCGGCAGCCAGACCGCAACCCACAACAAGCTAGCCCACCGCAAAACCGGAAAAGCGACTGTACTGGCGCTCATTCGAATGCTCCGCCCGCGCTCCGCTTCCGGCACAGCCTACCACACGAGCCGGCTTCTCCGGCCCCAGACACCAATATGGAGCTTGGCGTAGCGTTGACGAATTTCTAGCATGATGAAATGAGCCAGGAGCCAGACATCGAAACGGCGCAGGCGGGCGCCATCCTCGCTTGGCTGCGGCAGCGCGAAGACGAGATGGCAGCCCTGCTCGCGGAGCTTGTGGCTATTCCCACAGAGAATCCGCCGGGAAAGAATTATCGCGCTTGCGCGAATCTGCTCGAGATTCGAATGAGGGAATTCGGACTGGACTGCGAGCGCCTGGCGCCGGAGGATTCGAAAAAGCATCCTGACGATGCGCCCGCTTGTCTTCAGGCGAGTTACGGACGCGGAGAGAGAGCGCTCTATTTTCACGGGCATTACGATGTGGTTCCCGCGCAATCCGCCGCGCAATTTCAACCCGTCCGCAAGGATCATTTTTTGTTTGGCCGCGGTTCCTGCGACATGAAGGGCGGCATCGTCTCGATGCTTCATGCCATTCGCGCACTCAAAGAAATTGGCGCGGAACTGAATGGCCGAATCGTTGTGACGCTGGTTCCCAACGAAGAAACTGGAGGCGAGGGCGGGTCGGCGTGGCTGGCGCGTGAAGGATTGCTGGGCCGCAACGGCGTGGGCATGCTTCTGGCGGAGCCTACGAGCGGGGTGATTTGGAATGCGAACCGCGGAGCGATTTCGCTGCGCGTGCAGGTATTCGGCAAGCCCGCACACGTCGGTTTGCAGCACCAGGGTGTGAACGCGTTCGAACGCATGCATCGCGTCGTCGCACGGCTCCAAGCGCTGAAGCACGAAGTGGAGCAGCGCACCACTCACGCAAGAATAGGCGCGGAACAAGCACGCAATTCCATCTTGATGCTCGGGGGACAGAGCGGCGGCGGTTCCAATTTCAACGTGGTTCCAGAGAAGTGCTGGTTTACCGTCGACCGACGGATCAATCCGGAAGAAGACCTGGCGGCCGAGAAAGCCAAGTTGCTGGAGATCTTGGAAAGCTGCAAGCGCGACGGAATTCGTCTGGAATGGGAGATTCTTCAGGAAGGCAGTTCAGCCGGATGCGACGAGGACGCGGCACTCGGCCAAGCCTTGTCTCGCAGCATCCGCGCTGTGACCGGAGACGCTCCGCGTTTCGAGATGTGCCCCGGACTGTTGGAAATTCGCTTCTACGCCACGCAAGGAATCCCGGCCTACGCCTACGGCCCGGGCCTGCTCTCCGTTGCGCACGGCCCGAACGAATACGTAGACCTCCGAAAGGTAATCGAGACCGCAGCCATCTATGCATTGGCGGCGATTGAGATTCTCCATCCCAACGCAGCCTAGCGGCCGTGGTGAAAGTCTGGATTCCTGAACGAAATTCGACGGGAACGCGACAGGCGAGCGCCTTCTTCCCTAAGGCCTATTGATGGAAATCCTAAGGCGTTCTGCCTTAGGATTGGGTCGCTGCCACGCTATGGTCCGCAAGCGAAAAATCATCGTCTACATCGCCATGAGTGCCGACGGCTTTATTGGGCGGCTCGACGGCTCGGTCGACTGGCTCGACCGTCCGCGTCCGAAGGGCAACTACGGCATGGATGCGTTTTACAAATCGATCGATACGATCCTGTGGGGTAGGAAGACCTGCGATATGGCGCTCGACTTTCAAAAGAAAGGCGTGGCTGCGGCGGCCTTCGATACAAGAGTCAAGAACTATGTATTCACACGCAGGGTGCCGCAATCGGCAGCGCCGGCGGGCGTGGAGTTCGTGAACGAACCAATCAAAGCGTTTGCAACCCGTCTGCGGGAGAAGAAGGGAAAAGACATCTGGATGATGGGTGGCGCTGGCATCATTGCGTCGTTTCTCGACGAAGGAGAGATCGACGAGTTCATGATTCACGTGATTCCCAAATTTATAGGCGAAGGCATTCCATTGATCGCGCCCGCCCGCCGCACCGTGCCACTAAAACTGATCTCCTGCACGAAGTTCACAGACGGCGTGGTCGAGCTGCACTATGCCGTCCGTAAGTAATCTTCACCCTTTCGCAGCCGTGGTGAACGGCGGCGATTTGGATTTGTATCCTGAAGTAATTTGCGTCGGCTAGTGTATCTCGCAGCATGAATGGCGATGAGGGGTTTCCATGCCCTTTACGACCTTGCCCACGCGTCCAGGTGGGCACTTGCCCTGAAGTACTATTCAACTGTCCCTATTTTTTGGTGATGATTCGTAAATATGCCGAATCTTTACTTTTGCCAGCCCCACGCAAAAAACCAGGGCATGCTCCGAGCGGTACTTTCCATCAGCGAGTGTGAGCGCGTTGTTAAAGAACATCCGGCCACGTACATTGGCGAACAATTCCCTGCTCTGGGCAACACCAATGGCTCGGCAAATGACTTCGCCGTCATCAGCTTCCGCGCAGAGGAAACCACCAAGGCGTGGCGTCCCGGCTACTATCGACTCGACTCAGACCTGACCAAGATTAACGAAGCAATTCTCGCGCTTTCCCGCTGACCCCAGCCGAACCCCATCACTGAGACTTTACCTTGCAATGGCCGTTTACGCGCTCGGGGCGCTAGAACCGCTCTCATGGAAAGTTGGACTGTACGTGCAGCGGAGCCTCAGGGGTTGAAACCCCTGAATTTTACGAGGCTTTCGGCACGGCTAAAGCCGTGCCCTGACGGATTTGATTAGTGAAATTGCGTCTAGTTCCACTTTCCCGTGGCGGCCAGAAGCCGCAGGCCAATGGCGAACGAGTTCACTCCCAACGGCTCGCAATAGGCGAGTCCAGCTCGGCAGCGCGCAAGTCTGGCACCGCTGTTCGCTTGCCCTTCGCCTCGCAGCGTTCCTTGACAAAATTCAGTGACGAAGACGGAGAATTCCAAGTACCATTTGCCCGTCTTTCCTCTCGCAACGGGTGCGCAAGATGTCCTCCGAAAGACTGCGTCGAAGCAGCCGTATCCCAAAAGAAATACCGATCCTGCTGGTCGGAAGCGACATGGAGGGCAAGGTGTTTTCGGAACAAGCGAAGACCGTCCTCCTCAGCCGGCATGGCGCGGGCATCGTTTCGGAATACAAGCTATCGCCAGAACAGGAGCTGATCCTTCGTTCCCTGGAGACGAATAAAGAGACCGAGGTGCGCGTGGTAGGGCAGCTCGGCTCCGTGGGCGGGAGCTACACGTACGGCGTGGCGTTTCTGGATCAGAGCATCGACTTTTGGGGCATGGAGTTTCCGCCCCTATCGCAATCGGAGAAAGAAGCGAACCGCGTCTTGCTGCAGTGCGCCAGTTGCAAAGCTCGCGAGATGGTCCAACAGAGCGACCTGGAATCTGACGTCTATATGGTCAACGAAGGGATCGTGCGGTTTTGCAAGAATTGCGGTTCTTCCACGTTTTGGAAGCGGGCGGACGATGCCGGAGACGAAGCCGCCCCGCCGCAAATCGAAGAGGAGCCAGACCTCCCCGAACCGGAGGCGCCAGGGTCTTCTATTGATTCGCCGGCCGACCTCCAACCTACCTTGCAACCGGCAAACAGACGAAAGTACCTTCGGACGAGGGTGAATTTTAAGGCCTGCATACGGACGTTTGCCTTTGGCGACGACATCGTCACCTGCGAAGACATCTCGCGAGGCGGCCTTCGGTTCAAATCCCGCAAGCATTACTCGGTGAAGACCGATGTTGAAGTAGCCTCCCCTTACTCGCCGGGTTCCCTGAACATCTTTGTGCGGGGACAGATCGTCCACATCGAGGAAGTGCCCGGCGAGAAATCCTTCCGCTGCGGCGTCGCCTACGCCAAAACCTGATGGCCCCGATTTGTTAGACTGGGCAGGCCATGAGCGTCATTGATGAAGTTCTGCAAGCAAACGAAATCTACTCGCACACCCATGAATTGCGCAGACTCACGCCGCGCCCGGAGCGCAAGCTGGCCGTGCTGACCTGCATGGACACCCGGCTTTCGATTCGAACGCTGGGGCTGAAAACGGGGGACGCACACATCATCCGCAATGCGGGCGGGATCGTGACGGAAGATAGCCTGCGCTCCCTGGTGGTGTCGCACTATCTTCTGGGCACCGAGGAATTCATGGTCATCAACCATACCGACTGCGGGTTGATGCATACGACCGAACAGGACCTGCGCACCCGAATCCAGAACCGCTCCGGGACTGCCGCTGTCGCTCCGGCCTTTTTTTATGCCTTCCAAAACATCGAAGAAAATGTGCGCCATCAACTGGAGAAGCTGCGCACGCATCCGTGGATCCCCAAGGAAGTTGCCGTGCGCGGATTTGTTTACGACGTGACCAGCGGAAAGCTGCGGGAAATTCGCGGAGACTGAATCGTCCGGAGCACCCCTCGAAAGTGCTGGAACGAGAGTACTGTTTGCCCGGACCTTAAATTGGTACCGTCAAGCTATTCATTTCTAAGAACTTGAGCCGCAACATCACTCCAATGTGGAGAGGAGCCTCACAAGCCAGTGCACTCCTCTCCTGCGCAACGGCAGGAAAAGAAAGGCCCAGCGCGTAATGCCAACCCTTCACTTTCGCCGCGTTGAACGGCGCCGTACCTCCCGAGTTGCAGTTTTTGCGAATTTGATCATCCAAGGCTATGACGAAGACAATGAGAAGTTCAGAATCCAGGCGCGCTCGCATTCGGTGAGCGGCCATGGCGGGATGACGATTCTGGACACACCCGTCGTTCTTGGACAGACCCTCCTGGTGACCAATGAGAGCAGCGGGCAAAAAACCGAGTGCAGAGTGGTCTCCGTGCGGACTGCAACTGACGGCAAGCACGTCGTGGCGTTCGAATTCATCGCCCCCAATGCGAATTTCTGGAACATGACCTTCCCCGTCAAAGGAGCGAAACCGCTGCGGCGCATGGCGCCCGCAAGGGTCGCTCTGTAACGATTCTGTTCCTGCAAGCCAGGCGTGCGAGACTCGGTCGTTCTGTCCGCTCGTTGTCCGGCTACTTCAGCGACGCTTCAATTTTGTTCTTGTACTCGCGGGCTTTCGCAATCACCGCGGCCTCATCCACGGTCAGCACTTTCTTGTCGCGCATCACCACGCGGCCGCCGATCAACACGGTTTCCACATCGCTCCCCTTTAGGGCGTAAGCCAGCTGCGCGTAGACGTCATACATCGGGACGGCGTTCGGCGCGTCCAGACCGATCAAAATAAGGTCCGCCTTCTTCCCTGCTTCTAGCGAGCCGATCTCTTTCTCCATGTGCAGCGCCCGCGCGCCGTCGATAGTGGCCATTTCCACGACGGCCCTGGCGCCGAGAGCCAACGGATCGGACTTCGTGATTTTTGCCAGCTTGGCGGCCAGGTCCATTTCTTCCATCAAGTTCAAATCGTTGTTGCTGCCAGCCGGCCCGTCCGTCCCTAGGCCGACGGCCACGCCCGCGGCGCGCATTTCCGGCACGGGCGAAACGCCGCTCGCCAGCATCATGTTGCTGGAGGGATTGTGTACGCATCCTACTTTGCGCTGCGCCAAAATCTTGCGGTCAGTCTCATCCACAAAAATACAGTGCGCCGCGACCACGTCCGGCCCAAGAATGCCGATTTTGTCGAGATACTGTACCGGCGTTGTGCCATTCTGCGCCCGGCTGTCGTCCAATTCCTTCTTCATCTCTGCCACGTGGATCAAGATTGGCGCGCTGTACTTTCTCGCCAAGGCCGCGGCATCCTGGAGCGTTTTTTGCGAGCAGGTGTAGATCGAGTGCGGCGCAGGAGCGGCGTGAATGAGCGGATCGTTCTGCCATTTCTTTAGAAATTTTTCCGTGTATTCGAGCATCGCGGCATTGCTCTTGTTGTCCGGTGCAGGAAAATCGATGAACGTTTCGCCTAGCACACCGCGCATTCCCGCGGCCTTGGTTTCCTCGGCGACGGCATCTTCGTAGTAGTACATATCGGCGAAGGTGGTGACGCCCGCGCGAATCTGCTCCGCGGCGGCGAGCCGCGTGCCCCAGCGCACAAATTCTTCGGTGACGTTCTTCGCTTCCGCAGGGAAAATATATTTTCGCAGCCATTCATCCAGCGTCACGTCATCGTGCAGCCCGCGAAAGAGAGTCATCGGAACATGCGTGTGCCCATTGATGAATCCGGGCAGCATCAATTTCCCCTTGGCGTTGATGGTTTGCGGCGCGGAGTACTTGCTCTCGATCTCCGTACGCGGCCCCAGTGCAAGGATCGCATCGCCCTTCACCGCTATGGCGCCGTCTTCCAGGATGCGGCGTTGCCCGTCCATCGTGACGATGGTTCCGCCACTGACGAGCAGATCCACTTTCCCCTTCTTCGCCGTTTGCCCGTGGAGGCCAGCGGAAAATAGAAAATGGAAAGCGGAAACTAGAGCAACAGCCTGCCACGAATGGGACTTGCGCATCCAATCTTGATTTTCCATTTTCACTTTTCCTTTTTCTTACAGATTGGAGGAATCAAATGGTTTCGGAAACAATTCGCGCATGGGGATGACCTCGGTTTTGCCCTTTAAATTCGCGAGGATCACCGGCACGTCCCCGCAAAATTCCCAAATCAACTGGCGGCAGGCACCGCAGGGCGGCGTAAGAGTATCGGTGTCCGTCAGCACGGCGATAGCGTCAAAGCCGCGCTCTCCTTCGCTGATCGCCTTGAAAATGGCGATGCGTTCAGCGCAAACGGTGAGGCCATACGTGGCGTTTTCGACGTTGCAGCCTCCGAAAATCCTGCCCGAAGCGGCGCGAAGGGCGGCACCAACCCGAAAATTGGAGTACGGCGCATGCGCGTTCTCGCGCGCCTGTTTTGCCGCTGAAATCAAAATGTCATTCTCGCCCACGTTTCCGCCTCCCAGCGCGCATCAAAAAAATCATTCGATGGCTTCGGCAATCCTCGGAATCAGCGCCTTGAGTAATCCGATGAACTGCACTTTCACGCGCTCCGCCGTCTCAAGCACTTCTTTGTGATCCAGCGGCTGATCCAGGATTCCCGCGGCCGCATTCGTCACGCAGGAAATTCCGAGCACGCGAATTCCGCTCTGCCGCGCCGCAATGACTTCCGGCACCGTGGACATTCCCACAAGATCCGCGCCAATCGTTCGAAGATACCGTATCTCTGCCGGCGTTTCGTAGCTCGGACCGGGCAGCGCGGCGTACACCCCTTCGTACATTCCGATGCCTATGCCGTTTCCTTCCCCGACAGCCATCTCGCGAAATCGGCGGTCGTAAGCACTGCTCATGTCCGGGAATCGCGGGCCGAATCGCTCATCATTCGAGCCAGAAAGAGGGTTGGCTCCCTGCAAATTAATGTGATCCTTGATCACTACCAGTGTGCCTTGCACGAATTCGCGTTTGATGCCGCCCGCCGCATTAGTAAGAATGACGGCTTTCACGCCCATGCGGGCAAACACGCGAATGGGAAACGCCACGTCCTTCACGGAATAGCCCTCGTAGAGATGGACGCGTCCCTGCATTCCGCACACGGGAATTTTTCCAACTTTGCCGACGACCAGAGTACCGGCGTGCCCGATGGCCGTGGATCGAGGAAAATAAGGAATCTCCGCGTAAGGAATTTTCGTTGCAGCGGAAAATTCATCCGCGAAAGCGCCGAGGCCGGAGCCGAGAACCAGCGCAATTTCAGGCCGCAGCGAAGTTTGCTCGGAAATGAATTTGGCGGCGAGCCCGGCGCGTTCGAATTCGCTGAGAGACTCACCTGCTGCAAATCCAGGAAGCGCAAACTCGGGAAGTTTTGGCGCCTGCTTTTCCGTTCTACTTTTCGTCTTCCTCGGACTCATGTAAGAATTCCGACGATTGCCGCGGACATCAAGTTGGCCATGGTGCCGGCCAGCATGGCGCGAATGCCGAATTTTGCGAGCTGCCCGCGCTGCTCCGGCGCGAGCGCGCCGATGCCGCCGATCTGAATGCCGATGGAGCTGAAATTCGCGAAACCGCACAGCGCAAACGTTGCAATCGTGAACGAGCGAGGATCGAGCGTGCCCTTCATGGGGCCTAACTGCGAAAACGCGTAGAGTTCGTTCACGACCATACGCGATCCCAGCAGGTTCCCGACGGTGGAAGCGTCATGCCAGGAAACGCCGATGAGCCAGGCCACCGGCGCGAAAACCCAGCCGAAGACTTGCTGGAGGCTTGAGGGGAACCACCCGATGCCGTGCGCGGCAAGCACGTTGTGCGCTCCAGAGAAGAGATAGTTCACGAGAGCGACGATGGCAACAAAGGAGATGAGCATCGCGCCGACGTTGATGGCCAGGTGCAGGCCGTCCGACGTGCCTCGGGAAATCGCGCCAAGAAAATTCGCCTCCTTTTCCATCTCCGGCATCTGAACGCGCCCGGCGGTGAGCGGCTCTTCCGTTTCGGGTACCAGCATCTTCGCCATCAGCAAAGTTCCCGGGGCGGTCATGATGACGGCAGTGAGGAGATGTTTGGCTTCCACGCCGTACGCGATGTAGGCGGCCATGATGCCGCCGGAAACGTGCGCCATACCGCAGGTCATCACGCACATCAGCTCGGACTTCGTAAGCCGGTTGAGAAACGGACGAATGGTGAGCGGCGCTTCCGTCTGGCCCATGAAAATGCTGGCGGCGATGTTCAGCGATTCCGCTCCGCTTGCGCCCATCACCTTGGTCATGACCCAGGCGAAAGCACGAATAATCAGTTGCATCACACCAATGTGATACAGAAACGCGAAGACCGCGGCGATAAAGATGATCGTGGGAAGCACCTGGAATGCAAAAATAAAGCCCAGCGAAGATTTCTGCTTGCCCAGCTCGCCAAACACAAACTCCGAGCCAAAGAAAGCGAAGCTCAGAAGTTTGTTCGCTCCTTTTCCGGCGTACTCGAAGATCGTGCGGCCAATCGCAAAGCGCAGGACAAAGAATGCAAACGCAAGTTGCAGGCCCAGACCCCAGAGAACCGTCTTCAGGCGTATTGCCTTGCGATTTGCGGAAAACAGATACGCAAGACCAAGCATTGTGGCCAGGCCTAGCAATCCAGTAAACCGTCCCATGCGTTGACCTCTTCCTATGCGCTCTCCCTGCGTTCAAGGGCGGCCCAATGAGCTACGCGCCCAAAATGTGACGGACCAGCGGCCGCTTTTCCCGTGGTGGGTGCTCTCCGATATGATAGCTACCCGAAATCAGGCTCTTGGCTTCCGCCAGCTTGGCGTCGCTATTGTAATGAATTGTGGCGAGCGCTTCGCCTTTTTCCACGCGGTGACCGATGCGCTTGTGAAATTCGAGTCCTACGCCGTGATCGATCCTGTCTTCCTTCTTCTCGCGGCCGCCGCCGAGCATGGCGAGCGCAACGCCGAATCCCTCGCAGTCAGTGCTGGTGATGAAGCCGCTCGCCGAACTCGCGACATCGAGACGAGAACGCGCCTTCGGCAGCCGCTGCGGTTCGTCAATCACGCGCTCATCCCCACCTTGCAAACGAATTCCCTGCCTGAATTTCTCTTTGGCCTTGCCGCTGGCGATCATTCTCTCCGCAAGTTTCCGCCCCTCATCGACGCTCTTTGTTTTTTCGCCGAGATAGAACATCCACGCGGAAAGCTCGAGGCTTAGTTCGCGGAGATCCGCCGGGCCGCCGTTGTTGAGAACTTCAACGCACTCGATCACTTCATTCGAATGGCCGGCCATGCGCCCCAGCGGCTGGTCCATGTCCGTGATCAGCGCGACCACTTTCTTGCCCATGCGCTTCCCCGTCTCCACCATGACTTCCGCGAGTCGAACGGAGTTTTTTTCCTTTTTCATGAACGCGCCGGAACCCGTTTTCACATCCAGGACCAGCGCGTCAATGCCCTCGGCGAGTTTCTTGCTCATAATGGAAGCGCAGATCAGGCCGATGTTCTCAACCGTCGAAGTCACATCACGAAGCGCATAGATTTTCTTGTCCGCAGGCGCGATTTCCGCGGTCTGCCCGATTAAGCCCATGCCGCATTCGCGCAGCACGCGGCGGAATTCCTCGAGCGAGAGATTGACGTTGAATCCGGGAATGGCTTCCAGTTTGTCGAGCGTTCCACCGGTGTGGCCGAGCCCGCGCCCGCTGATCATCGGCACGGTAAGCCCGCCGGCGGCGACAATGGGAGCGAGGATGAGTGAAGTTTTGTCGCCGATGCCCCCGGTCGAGTGCTTGTCCACTTTCTTGCCGGGAATTTCCGAGTGATCGAGGACTTCGCCGGAGTGCAGCATCACCTCCGTGAGGGCCGCGATTTCTGCGCGGTTCAGGCCTCGAATCCAGACGGCCATGAGCCACGCCGCCATCTGATAGTCGGGAATATCGCCGCGCGTATAGCCGGAAACGAGAAAGCCAAGTTCCTCGCGGGAGAGTTCCCCGGAATCACGTTTCTTGCGGATCAGGTCAACGGCGCGCATTCGGATGGAAGGCGAACGCGAGCGTAACATTCGCAGTACGAGGCGTCAACGTACGGCGCGGGCCATCGTTTGGCAGCAGGCCCATCGTATTTGTGGAGGAACTGCACGGTATATACTGGGCGTTCGAATCGTGGCTGATCCAGTCCCAGCCCCGCCAACAGAGTGAGGACCCCGTGCCGGCAGACACGCAAAAGTTCAAAGTTGCAGTGGTGCAAGCAGCCTCCGTGGCGTTCGAACGCGAGCGCACGCTGGAGAAAGTTCGCGGCCTCGCCGGTGGCGCCGCCGGCCAGGGCGCTCGGCTGGTTTTGTTTCCTGAAGCGTTCGTTTCCGCCTACCCGAGAGGGCTGGATTTTGGTGCTGTCGTCGGCTCGAGAACGGAAAAAGGGCGCGAGGATTTTCGCCGTTACTGGGAGAGCAGCGTGGATGTCCCCGGTCCGGCGGTCGATTTTCTTGGCCAGGTCTCTTTGGAAAATCGCATCTATCTCGTCATTGGAGTCGTGGAACGGGAGGGTGGCACGCTTTACTGCACGGTGCTGTTTTTTGCTCCGGATGGAAGTTTCCTGGGCAAGCACAGAAAGGTGATGCCCACGGCTTCCGAAAGATTGGTCTGGGGCTTCGGCGATGGTTCCACGATGCCGGTGTTTGACACGCCGCTCGGAAAAGTCGGCGCCGTCATCTGCTGGGAAAATTACTTGCCGTTGATGCGCGCGGCCATGTATTCGAAGGGGATTGAAATTTATTGCGCGCCCACCGCGGACGCGCGGGATTCCTGGGTGGCTTCAATGCGCCACATTGCCGTCGAAGGACGCTGCTTTGTGTTGTCGTGCAATCAATTCAACTGGCGGCGGGATTTTCCCGCCGATTATTCCTCGGCGTTCGGAGAAAATCCGGATCAAGTTGTGACGCGCGGCGGAAGCTGCATCGTCGATCCATTCGGAAATTTCCTGGCCGGGCCGAATATGGAGAGCGAGGCAATTCTGATCGCCGAAATCGATCGCGCCCAAATTGTCCGCGGAAAATACGACCTGGACGTCGTGGGCCACTACGCGCGGCCGGACATTTTCCAGCTCCACGTCGACGAAAGTCCCAAGCACCCCGTAACCATCCAGTCTGCCGAATCAACCAAGAAAGAAGAACAGCAGGGTCAACCGGCCCGCCGCCTGGCTGCCGGCTCCAAGGAATAGCTGCAGCTGATCTACGGAAATGCCTTCCGCGACCCACTCCGTTGTTGCGTCGTTGAGAATTACAATTCTCTACAACGGCTGCTGCACACCGGGCGGCAGGTTGGTCGCCTGTCCGGAAACCACGTGCCAGCCCCGGGGCGTGTTGATGTACACATGAATGGCGCGAAACTGGGTGCTGTAACGTTGGCCGTTGATGGTGAATTGCGAGGACCAGAGGCACGTCGCGATCGCCATATCCTGATAGATGCGGACCTTGATGTCGGAAGCGTTGAACGATTCGCGCTTGACCGATGGAGACTCCACAGCGTCAATCCACTGGGCCCTGTTCACTTGCTGGCCGTGCGAGAGCGTACCTTCGTAGTCCTCACTATAAACGCGACGGAAGAAAGTGCCGCTGTTCTGCTGGATGGCGCGCGCGGCTTCTCTTTCAAGGCTGACGATTTCCTGCCTTTGCACCTCCGGGTCTGCCCACGTGGGCGATAAGATGCAGCGGTGTATGCACTCGTTTCGCACGTCTTCCCGCCCTTGCCAGGAGGGACTGAGTGCCAGTCCGATAGCGAGTGCGGCTGCAAATTTGAACATGGTGTGGACTCTCCTGAACGCCTTGCCGGGTTGACCGGAGTGCTATCGCGAAGGGGTTGACGCTTCTCCTGAATCTTACGGGAAGTGCTCCGGGCGCGGCAATCCGAAGTTGAGTCAATGGTTAACGCGCACGCGTTTTAGAGCCCGGCGGAAACGAACTGAGCATGAAGTGCGGGATGTGGTCCGCATTTCCGGGATGAGAGATGAGATGCGGGTGAGGCGGAAATTATGTGTGAGCCTGCTAGAATACTGCTCGGCAGCGGCGGTTATGCAGTTCTAGTGGTTCCGAGATTGGAGGAAAAATGAGCGATCTTTCGAAAGGGTTTTCACGGCGCAAATTTATCGCCAACACGTCCTGTTTTGGAGCGTTCTATGCCGCGACCAGGCTGATTCCTTTGCCGGCACTCGCGGCGGAAACTGCGAGCGATTCGCGCGTCGCGCAAACGCCCCTTGTAGATAAAGGCTTCGCTTCGGTCCGGAAAATTGGAAATGGGCTGTACGCAACGATCTCTGATCCATCGAAAGGCTTCACAACGATATCCAATGGCGGTTTCCTGGCGGGAAAGGAAGCGGCGCTGCTGATTGAAGGGTTCGGATCGCCAGCGGGAGCGGCGTTCCAATTGGATGCGCTTCGCATGGTCAGCCAGGTGCCGGTGAAGGGCGCACTGGACACCCACTATCATTTCGATCATTCGATGGGAAATGCATTTTATGGCGCGAACGGCGTGCCCATTTGGGCGCATGCGACGACGGCGAAACGGATTGTCGAGAGTTACGCGCCGATGCAGGGAGCGGACAAAGAGGCGGTGTTGGGATCCCTTGAAAAGCGGGTCAAAGACGCGAAGTCGGATTTAGAACGAGCACACGCGCAAAGCGACTTGAATGCCGTCACAGGCGTTTTTCAAATCGCGAATGCTAGCGTCCTTGCGCTGCCCAATCATCCGATCGATGCGGCAAAGCTTCCGATGACGATGGATTTGGGCGGGCTGACCGCGGTGGTGGAGTCGTACCCGGGGCATTCAGGGACGGACATGATTGTGAAAGTGCCCGAGCAAAACGTGGTGTATACCGGCGACCTGTTGTTCAGCGGCTGGTATCCCGTGTGCTTCGACGAGAAGGCCACAGTATCAGGCTGGCGCGATACGTTGAAGAAATTTGCGGCGCTCGATAAAGATACGTTGTTTGTGCCGGGCCACGGACAGATTTGCGGACAGGAAGGGATTGCCACGATCCGCGAAGTGTTCGATGACATCGCGGGACAAGCAGAAAAGATGTACAAGGCAGGAGTCCCCGTCGAAGAGGCGCAGCATCGTTACGTCGTGCCCGAGAAATTCAAGAATTTCCCGATCTACGCGTGGGGCTTCACGATTGGGCCGGCGATTACCAAACTATATGCGGAATGGAAAGGAATGTAGAAAAAATCGCGGGGACAAAAATGTAGAAAAAAAGCGCGAAATGTTTTCGCGCTTTTTTTCATTTCATTCTTCCGCGCACCGGATCATTTTCATGCGCACCAGAATTTTACGAGGATCGCCATATTCAGCCGGTTCTCGGTCTTGCGAAGATCTGGCAGCCAGGTATTTGCTGGCGAGCCGTCACAAGTGGTGAAACCGCTGAGGCAAACCAGTGAGGAAGGCTTGCCAGTGTTGCCTCCGGGAGGCGTGACTCCGCCGGATCCGG
>WNFC01000305.1_pt1 | contig 87317 bp, 89 predicted proteins | sample 5400541 | NCBI WGS metagenome assembly WNFC01 (sample SAMN13153342, study PRJNA577476) | soil metagenome | isolation source: 120 cm saprolite under Douglas fir tree site 2 hole 2 replicate 1 | place: USA:California | collected 2015-04-18
CGCCGCCGATCGATTTCAGCTCGTCGATCTTGCGGCCGATTGCTTCGTACGACAGCAGGTACCCCTCGGGGTGTTTCGGCCGCCGATAGAACGCGCAGAATTTGCAGTCCGCGACGCAGACGTTGGTGTAGTTGATGTTTCGATCGATGATGTACGTGACGACGTTTTCCGGATGGAGCTTCCAGCGCACGTCGTCGGCGAGACGGCCGAGCTCGTGCAGCGACGCCTTCTCGTACAGCTCGAGGTAGGATCGAAACTCGGACGTCGTGCGGTCGACCATCACGCGACCTGCATCGTTACCGATATGTCCACGTCCGGTAACAATCCATTGTATGCGAGTTCCGTAAGGAAAGCGCCGAGACCGGCTCGGTGGTTGTGCGTCAGACCGTAGTCGAGTCCACCCAGGTACTCCCGACAGGTTGCGATCGAGATACCGGTTTGCTCGGAGGCAGCGGCGGCCAGTTCGTCGAGATGCGCAAGGCCCCACGCGCGCGACGAGAGTAAGCCCCTGTGGCCTCGCTGCACCGCAGCGGCGTCGCCGATCACAAGCACAGCTTCGTGGGGGAGCCCCGAAAGTGCATCCAAGTCCTGCGCTTCCGCGCGTGCATTCGCGAAGTTGGGGTTGATCTTCCACTCGCCGCGGCACAAGAGCCTGAGCAGCGCAACTGAGGTGCGGGAAGACGCGCTCAGTAACACGGTTCGTTCGTTGAGCTCCGTCACTGGACGCTTTGAGAACAAAGCGACGCTGCGCACCGGACCATCGCACGAAATCGCGAGGTCGGGCAACATCGTGAGCTCGTTGGCATGCCGCACGTACTCGATGGCGCTGATGACGCTGACGTCGAGCTCGCCGGCCACCAACAGGTCGTTCAGTTCGGCCGGTGTCCCGGTGATGAGCTCGGTGCCCTGGGGCAGCGCCACGACTCCCCGATCGATCGCGCCGTACACCGGCGCGCAGTTGATGTAGCCGATGCGACCGATTCTCATTCGGCCCCATCCACGACCGTCGCCACGGGCGCTTTCGGTCGGGCTGCCGCGCGCGGACGATGGGCGATTGTGAAGAGCGCTCCCTGCGGTGCCGGGCCCTGTGGGCGTACGGGCGCAGCCTGTGGCTTGGGCTCGTATCCCTCGAACGTCCGCACCGTCTGATACAGCGAATCGCGCTCGACCGGCTCCTTCCCCGCCCCGCGGATCAGCGTGACGATCTCGTCGTACGAGAGCCACATCGGCGTTGGCGCGCCGGCTTCGTGATAGACGCGCTCGAACACGACCGTTCCCTCGAGGTCGTCACACCCGAAGGTCAGCGCCACCTGGGAAATAAAGGGCGTCACCATCGGCCAGTGCGTCTTCACGTGCGGAATGTTGTCGAGCAGCAGCCGGCCGACGGCGATGTTCTTGAGGTCGTCGAATCCGGTCGTCGCGGTCCCCGTGCGGCCGAGTGTCTCGCCCAACTCGTTGTGGTCAGGATGGTAGGCGAGCGGGATGTAGGTCAGGAAGCCGCCCGTCTCGTCCTGCAGCCTACGCAGCGCGAGCAGGTGATCGACGCGGTCCTCGAGCGTTTCGACGTGCCCGTAGAGCATGGTGCAGTTGGACGGCATGCCGAGACCATGGGCTTCCCGATGGACGGCGAGCCACTCGTCGCCGCTCAGCTTGCGGTCGGCGATGGTGGCGCGCGCCGCCGGCGAGAAAACTTCGGCCCCGCCCCCCGGAAGGGTGCTCACCCCAGCGTCCTTCATGGCCTGTAACACCTGCCGAGTCGTCATGCCCTCGATCTTCGCGAGATGCGCCACCTCGACCGCCGTCAGCGCCTTGATCATGACGTTGGGATGGCGCTGCTTCAGGCCGCGGAACATGTCGAGGTAGTACGACAGCGCGAGCTTGGGATGCAGACCGCCGACGATGTGAAATTCGCGCGTCGGGTTGTCGCCCGCGGCGTTTCGTCGGATTGATATGCTGATTGGCGGCGAAATAGACGCGCTCGGCGTTCTTGCGACGGTTCGCGAGGTCCGCCAGGCGACCGACGGTCAACAAGTCGGCGGATGCAAAAAGCGCGAGGCCATCCTCGCGCGTGAGCCGCTCGCCGCGTTCCACTTTCACGGCAATGGGGACGAGTTGCGGATCTGATCGTCCGCGGGTCACACGACTCTCCGCACCGCGAGCGTCACGTTGTGGCCGCCAAACCCGAACGAATTGGACAACGCGACCTCGACCTGCCGCTCGACCGCATGGTTCGGCGCCGAATCCAGATCGCAAGCGGGATCGGGATTGAACTGATTGATCGTCGGCGGGATGACGCCGTTCTTCAGCGCCAGCGCGCAGATCGCGAACTCGAACGCGCCGGCGGCGCCCAGCAGATGGCCGGTCATCGATTTCGTCGAGCCGAAGATCAGCTTCCGCGCCTGCTCACCGAAGACCGCCTTCACGGCCGCCGTCTCGGCGGCGTCGCCGTGCGGCGTGGAGGTGCCGTGTGCATTGATGTAGCCGACCTCGTCCGGCCGGATGCCCCCGCTCTTCATGGCCAGACGCATCGCCTCCTGCGCGCCGGACCCGTCGGGCGCCGGCGCGGTGATGTGGTACGCGTCGGCGGTTGCCCCGTACCCGACCAGCTCGGCAACGATTTTCGCGCCGCGCGCCTCCGCCCGCTCCCACTCCTCGAGAATCACGACGGCGGCGCCGTCACCCATCACGAAGCCGTCGCGGTCCTTGTCGAACGGCCGGCTCGCGGTCTTGGGGTCGTCGTTGCGCTCGGACAGCGCCTTCATGTTCGCGAAGCTGGCAATCGAGAGGGGCGTGATGGCCGCCTCGGACCCGCCGGCCACCATGACGTCGGCCTTGTTGTCGCGGATTAGCTCGAAGGCGTCGCCCAGCGCGTGTGCCGATGAGGCACACGCGGATACGGTGCAGTAATTGGGACCCTGGAAGCCGAAGCGCATCGAGACGATGGCGGATGCCACGTTGGCCATGAACATCGGGACGAAGAACGGCGACACGCGTCCCGGTCCCTTTTCCATGTAGGTGCGCATGTTCTCTTCGAACGTCGCGATGCCGCCGGTGCCCGTCCCGATGATCACGCCGATGCGCTTGGGATCGAGCGGACTCTTTTCCAGGCACGCGTCCCGCACCGCCTGAACGGCGGCGCCCATCGCGAACTGGGAAAAGAGGTCGTAGCGGCGGACCTCCTTCTTATCCATGTACAGGCCCGGCTCGTAGCCCTTCACTTCACAGGCGAAATGCACCGGCAGCTGGGCGGAATCGAAACGGGTGATGGGACCCGCGCCCGACTGTCCGGCGACGAGTGCGGCCCAAGTGCTCGCAACGTCGTTTCCCACCGGCGTCACGAGCCCCATCCCCGTAACCGCCACCCGCCGCGGGGGCGGGGGGGGGCGCGTCACTATTTGCCCTTCCCCATCTTGTCGTGCAGGTACGTCATCGCGGCGCCGACGGTGCGGAGCTTCTCCGCCTCCTCGTCCGGGATGTCGATGTCGAATTCCTTCTCGAAGGCCATGACGAGCTCGACCGTGTCGAGGCTGTCCGCCCCCAGGTCTTCCATGAAGCTGGCGTCATTGGTGAGCTTGTCGCGCTCGACGCCCAACTCCTCGACGATGATGTCTTTGACCTTCTCTTCGAGCTGCTTCATGTCCATTGCCATGGGTAACCCTCAAGGAAGGTAAAGTGACTCACATCACCATTCCGCCATCGACGACCAAAACCTGACCCGTAATGTAGCTGGCTAAGTCCGAGGCGAGAAAGAGGACCGCGGCTGCGATGTCGGAGCCCTGCCCCAGCCGTCCCAGTGGAATGTTGTCCTGGAAGTACTTCTTGGCTTCCTCGGAGATGTTCCGCGTCAGCTCCGTCTCGATGTAGCCCGGCGCCACGGCATTCACCAGCACGTTGCGCGAAGCTAACTCCTTAGCCACGGATTTGGTGAAGCCGATGATCCCAGCCTTGGACGCGGAGTAGTTCGATTGTCCTTTGTTGCCGTTCAGCCCCACCACGCTCGTGATGTTGATGACGCGACCCCAGCGCCGCTTGATCATGCCACGCGCCGCGTACTTGGTCATCAGAAACGTGCCTTTCAGGTTCGTATCCACGACCGAGTCCCAATCTGCTTCCGTCATCAGGAACAGCAGCGTGTCCTTGGTGAAGCCGGCGTTGTTCACGAGGACGTCGATCTGCCCGAAATCCTTCTCGACGGACTTTGCGAACGCTTCCACCTGCGCCGCCACGCCGACGTCGCACGCGTAGCCGCGCGTGCCCTCGCCGAAGGCGCTGGCCGTCTGCTCCGCCGCCGCGCCGTCGCGGGAGCACAGCGCGACCTTGGCACCCGCGTCGACGAAGGCGCGACAGATATCGTGGCCGATGCCGCGCGTCCCGCCCGTGACGAGAGCGACCTTTCCTGTCAGATCAAGCTGCATGCGATTCCCGCTCTGGACCGCGGGGTCTATTTCCGCCCGTCGAGCTGTGGTCATGCGGCTTCCATGAACTTGGTTACCTCATCCGCTGTCCCCAGGCTAACCACGTTCGCTTCGGGTACGATTCGCTTCAAGAGGCCCGCCAACACTTGCCCGGGACCGATTTCGATGAACCGCGCGCCCCCCCCGCCCCCCCCTTCGTCGCCGATGCGCGCCGCGTGCTGCATGCATTCGACCCAGCGCACCGCCGCGGTGAGTTGGTCCGCAAGCAGGCGCCGTGCGCGGCCGGCGTCCTTCACCGCCTCGGCCGTCGCGTTGGCGATCACGGGAAACGCCGGATCGGAGAATTCGGTGCGCTCGAGCGCGAGCTGCAGGTGATTCTTCGCTGGGCCCATCAACGGCGAGTGAAACGCCCCGCTCACTTTCAACGGAATGACGCGCTTCGCGCCGCGCTTCTTGCACGCCTCACCGGCGCGCGTCACGGCATCGGGGTCGCCGGAGATCACCGTCTGATCGGGAGCGTTGATGTTGGCAGCGACTGCGATGCTGGCCTGCTGCGACGCCTCCTCACATGCCGCCTCGACCTCTTTCGTCGGAAGCCCGAGGACGGCCGCCATCGTGCCGGGTCGCTCTTCGCCCGCCTTCTGCATCAACTCGCCGCGCCGGCGCACGAGCTTCGCCGCCGCCGCCGCGTCCAGCGCGCCGGCCGTCACGTATGCCGAGTACTCACCGAGCGAATGTCCGGCTGCGGTCACCGGGGCCCCCCCCGCCCCGAGTTTGGTGCGGACGATCGTAAAGACGGCGGCGCTGTGCGCGAGAATCGCCGGTTGTGCGTTCTGCGTCGCGATGAGGTCCTCTTCGGGGCCGGCGAACATGATCCGGGACAGGCCCACGCCGAGCGCGGTATCGATCGCGTCGAAGACGGCGCGTGCGTCTGGAAACCGTTCCGCGAGATCTTTTCCCATGCCGACTTTTTGCGCGCCTTGCCCCGGGCAGAGCCAGATCGTGCTTACCACCGCACGACCAGGCTGCCCCACGTGAAGCCGGCACCAAACGCGCACAGCATCACGACCATGCCGGGTTTCAACCGGCCGGTCTTGACGGCCTCGTCGAGCGCGATCGCGATAGACGCCGCGGAGGTGTTGCCGAAGCGATCGACGTTGACGTAGACCTTGTCCATCGGGACGCCGGCGTGCTTTGCGGTGGCCTCGATGATGCGGATGTTCGCCTGATGCGGAATGAGGAGATCGATGGCACCGGCATCGAGGCCGGCACGCTGGAGCGCGTGGTCGCAGGCATCCGCCATCGACAGCACGGCGGCCTTGAAGACCTCGCGGCCCGCCATCTTGATGTAGTAGCTGTGATCTTTGAGCAGCTCTTCACTGGGCGGATGCGTCGCACCGCCGCCAGGCCGGTAGAGCAGCTCGGCGAGCGTGCCGTCCGTCTTCAGATAGCCGGAGAGAATGCCGCGGCCGTTCGTGCTCTTGCGCACAATCGTGGCCCCGGCGCCGTCCCCGAACAGGACCGCCGTCGTGCGATCGCTCCAATCCATGATGCTCGTGAGCTTTTCGGCGGCGATCACCAACACGTGCTCGGCCTGATCCGCCGCGATCATTCCCTCGGCCGTGCTCAATGCGTAGATGAAACCCGAGCAGGCGGCGCCGACGTCGAAGGCGGCCGCGTTCTTGGCGCCGAGGATCGCCTGGAGATCGCAGGCCTGCGAAGGCAGCAAGCGGTCGGGCGACGCGGTCGCGTAGACGATGGCATCGATGTCGAGTGGGGTGAGACCGGTTTCGTTCAGCACCTGCAGCGCCGCCGCCTTTCCCATGCAGGCGTTGGTTTCTTCTTTGCTCGAGACGCGGCGCTCGCGGATGCCGGTGCGCTCCTGAATCCATTGATCCGACGTGTCCAGGAATTTCGAGAACTCGTCGTTCGTCATCACGCGGGCGGGCGCATAGCTGCCCGTGCCCCAGAGCTCGGCAAAGGGCCGTTTCACGCGGGCACCTTCCCTTCCGCGAACTCGGCGGCGATGTCCTCGGAGAGATGGCTGCGAACAGATTGGACCGCCACGCGAATGGCGTTCTTGATGGCCTTCGCGGGCGACGCACCGTGACAGACGATGACAACGCCCTGCACGCCGAGCAGCGGCGCGCCGCCGTAAGTCGCGTAATCGAGCACCATGAGGACGTTGCCCATCTCGGGGCGCTCCAGCACGTCGGGCGCCTCGCGCTTGATCAACGACACGAACACGCGCCCGGCCGATTCATAGAACTTGAGCACGACGTTGCCGACGAATCCGTCACACGCGACGACATCGAGCGGCTGGCCCCGCGCTTCGCCCACGGGGATGTCTCGGCCCTCGATATTGCCGATGTATCGGATTCCCGCCGCCTGCTTGAGAAGCTGATGCGCCTCTTTGACGACCGCGTTCCCCTTCTCATCTTCCTCACCGATGTTCAAAAGGCCGACCGCAGGACTCGGCCGGCCCAACACATCGCGCGCGTACACGGAGCCGAGATGGGCAAAGCCCACCAGCTCGCGGGCATCACAGTCGACGTTCGCGCCCGAGTCGACGACGAGAACGGGCTGGCCCGCGCTGGGAAACAGCGCGCCGATGGCTGCCCGCTGAACGCCGGGATGGAGTCGGAGTAACAGGGTGCTTGCGGCCATCACCGCGCCGGTGTTGCCGGCGGAGATGAAGGCGTCGCTCTTGTGTTTTTTCTGAAGACCAAGACCCACGGCGATCGAGGAACGCGGCTTTCTGCGGACCGCCGCGAGGGGCTTGTCCCCCATGCCGACGACCTCGGGCGCCTCGACGATCTCGATCCGGCTGCGGTCGACGGCGGAAACCCTGCCCAACGCCGCCTCGATGTCGGCCGTCCGCCCCACGAGCTGCACGTGGAAGTCGGGCGAGAGCTCACGGAGCGCCTCTGCCGTCCCCTCCACCTCGACCTGCGGGGCGTTGTCACTACCCATCGCATCCAATGCGATGCGGATCATCAGTCCTCGACGGTCACCCGCTGCACGCCGTTGTAATAGCCGCACGTCGGGCAGACACGATGCGGTTGTTTCATATCGCCACAACGCGGGCACGCCTGGAGGGTCGGGCGGACCGCTTTGTAGTGTGTGCGGCGCGCGCGCTTCTTGCGCTTCGAGGTCCTGCGCTTGGGTACCGCCATTCCACCAGTCCTTGGGTTAAGAGCTGAGTTTGTCCTTCAATGATGTAAGCGGCTGCCAGCGCGGATCTTGGGCGGGCGCACATCCACATGGCCCGGCGTTGAGATCCTGACCACACTGCGGGCACAATCCCTTACAGTCCTCGCGGCATAAGACGTACCGCGGAGCCGCGAGCAATAGCTCTTCACGGACAGCGCGCGTGACGTCGATCTCCGTCGCGTCCGGAGCTACGGGATAGGAGTCAGGATCCTCGAGGGCTTCGGGGTCCTGGGTGAAGAGCGCGCCGATCTCCAGGTTCACTGGTGTATCCGCGGGGGTGAGGCAACGCCGGCATTCGCCCGCGGCCACCGTCCGCGCCGTGCCGTGCCAATAGAAGCGCCCGTCCCCGATCGCCTGCAAACGCCCCGCCACCCGCACCGGTTCGCTCAGCGGGAGGTCCGTCCCCTCAATCGCGGGATCGTCCTGCGCCAGCTCGCCGCTCGTTTCGACCGGACCTTGGGCCAGCTCACGCAGATCGACACGCAACATGGTCAGCGAACCTAAACCGTTGTGGCATTTGCGTCAACGGCGTCACGGCGGTCCAAACAGCGGGAAGAAAAACGCGACTTCCCGTGTTGCGTTCTCGGGCGAATCGGAAGCGTGTATCGCGTTGCGCTCCTTCGATTGCGCATACAAGCGACGGATCGTCCCCGGCTTGGCCTGTGCGGGATCCGTTGCGCCGATGACGTCCCGCAGATGGCTGACGGCGTTGTCCCGTTCCAGCGCGAGCGCCAGCGCCGGTCCGGACGTCATGAACGTGACGAGCGGCCGGAAGAACGGGCGTTCACGATGGACTTCGTAGAAGGCCTCCGCCCGATCCTGCGTCAGCCGGACCATCTGGGCGTCGACGATGTGGAAGCCTTCAGCCTCGAGATGGGCGATGATCTTGCCGACGTGGCGGGCAGCGACCGCGTCCGGTTTGATGATGGCCAAGGTGCGCATTGTTCCTTAGATCCTGGCAGACTTGAGGAGGGGAACCACGTCGGCGGGACGCTTCATCACGCCGATGCCGGCCTTTTCGAGCGCCTGCATCTTTTCCGCCGCAGTACCTGACGAGCCTGAAATGATGGCGCCGGCGTGTCCCATACGGCGACCAGGCGGCGCGGTCTGCCCCGCAATAAACCCGACGACCGGCTTCGACACATTGCGCCGCACGAAGTCCGCAGCCTGTTGCTCATCCGTGCCGCCAATCTCACCGATCATCACGATGGCCGCCGTGTCTGGATCAGCTTCGAACGCGGTCAGACAGTGGACGAAGTTCGTGCCGATGAGCGGATCGCCGCCGATACCGACGCACGTCGACTGCCCCATCCCGTGCGTTGAGAGCTGGTGGATGATTTCGTACGTCAACGTGCCGCTGCGGGACACGACGCCGATCTTGCCCGGCTCACAAATGTTGCCGGGAATGATTCCCACTTTGCTTTTTCCAGGCGAGATAAGGCCGGGACAGTTCGGTCCGATGAGCCGGGCCCCGCGCTCGTGGACAAACGGCAGGACGCGCGTCATGTCGAGGACAGGGATGCCTTCGGTGATACAGACGATCAGTTCCAGACCGGCATCGGCGGCTTCGAAGATCGCGGAGGCAGCCACCGCAGCCGGAACGTAGATCACGGCCGTATTCGCGCGCGTCTCGCGTACCGCGTCGGCAACGGTGTTGAACACCGGCACACTGTCCTCGAACCTCTGGCCGCCTTTTCCTGGCGTCACACCCGCGACGACCGTCGTGCCATACGCCATCATCTGCTTTGCGTGGAACGATCCATCGCGTCCCGTGATGCCCTGGACCAGGAGCCGAGTGGACTGATCGATGAAAATGCTCACGCGGCTTTTCCCTTGGCCAATGCGACTGCCTGTTTCACCGCTTCATCCATGTCGGTCAATGCCTGAAAGCCCGCTTTGGTCAAGATCTCGACGGCGAGCTCTTGATTGGTGCCGGTGAGTCGAAGCACCATGGGGACCTTGAGCGAGGATTCCCGCGTGGCTTGCACAATCCCATTGGCGACGTCGTCCGTGCGCGTGATGCCACCGAAGATGTTGAAGAGGATGACTCTGACTCTCGGGTCGGACGTGATGATCCGCAACGCGCTCACCACTTTCTGCGGGTTCGAGCTACCGCCGATGTCGAGAAAGTTCGCGGGCTCGCCGCCGTAGTACTTCACGAGATCCATCGTGGCCATCGCCAGACCGGCCCCGTTGACGCAGCAGCCGACGGTGCCGTCGAGCTTGATGAACGTCAAACCGGCCTCGCGCGCGGCGACTTCCTCCGGCGCTTCGGCGGTTGGATCGCGCAGCGCCGCGATGTCGGGGCGTCGTTCCAGCTCGTTGTCGTCGATCGCGATCTTGGCATCGAGCGCCTGCACACTGCCGTCGGGAGTGGTGACGAGGGGATTGATCTCCGCGAGCGACGCGCCGACCGCGTAGACCGCGACATACAGCTTCTGCATGATGTCCGCTGCGGCCCGCGCCTGCTTCACGTCGCTATAGAGTGTGAAGCCGAGCGTGAGCGCCTGATGCGGGAGCAGCCCATATCTCGGATCAATCGCCAGCCGATGAATCTTTTCCGGCGTCTTCGCGGCGACTTCTTCGATGTCGATGCCGCCGGCCGGGCTTACCATCAAGACGGGTCGTTGCGACGCGCGATCCACGATGATGCCGACGTAACTCTCACTGGCGATCTCAGCGGCGGGGGCGATCAGCACCTTGTGAACGGTGAGGCCCTTGATCGTCATGCCGAGGATCGCTTTCGCATGTGCTTCCGCTTCGGCCGCGGTCTTCGCGAGTTTCACACCCCCGGCCTTGCCCCGGCCTCCGGCGTGTACCTGCGCCTTCACGACCACCTTCCCGCCCAATCGATCGGCGATGGCACGCGCCTCGGCCGGCGTCGTCGCTACTTCGCCCGGCGGGACGGGAATGCCGTGGCGCCGCAGAATCTCGCGCGCCTGATACTCGTGCAGGTTCACGTGTGCTCCTTCGTGAGCGTCGTCCCGGCCTGACCCTGAAGGGCGGCGAGACCCTGCGCGAGCTCGGCAATGATCGCGCGCTCGCCGCCGGTCCGAACGAAATCCGCCGCCGCTTCGACTTTCGGCCGCATGCTGCCGGTGCCCAGCTCTTTGCCGGCAAGGAGGTGATCGGCCTGAGCGAGCGTCAGGCGCCGGATCGCTTCCTGCCGCGGCGTCCCGAAGCCACGGTACACGGCGTCTACATTCGTGAGAATCAAGAGCACCTGCGCCTCGATTTCGCGTCCGAGAATCGCTGCCACGCGGTCCTTATCGGCCACGGCATCGATGCCTTCGAGCCCCAGCTTCGGATCGCGATATACCGGAGGCCCGCCGCCTCCGCCCGCGATCACGATATGGCCCGTCCGCGCCAGGTCGCGCACCATCTCCCGTTCGACGATTCCGATAGGCCTGGGGCTCGGTGCGAGCCGGCGTCCGTCTTTCATCGCAATTCCCCTGGCGGCGAGGCGCGCCTGGCGCGCGGCATCAAGCACGTGCCCGATCGGCTTCGATGGCGTGCGCAGATTGGGATCGTCGGCATCGCAGAGGGTCTGGGTGATGAGGGTGACGACCGAGCGTTGCAGGCCAGCGCGTGCCAGCGCGTTCTGGAGCGACTGCTGGATCATGTAGCCCATCCACCCCGCCGTTCCCGCCACGAGCACGCCGAGCGGCAGCGGCTCGACCTGGTCACCGGCGATCTCGTTGCGCGCGAGCTCGTCACCAACCTGCGGGCCATTGCCGTGCACCAGCACGATGTTCCAGCCGGCTGCGGCGAGATCGACGATCGGCACGAGGCTCGCACGGGTGTGGCGGAATTGGTTGCTGATCGTCGGCCGCTCGCCCGGAGGGGCGACCGCATTCCCTCCGAGAGCGATAACGATGGTTCCGGGAGCGGGGGGGGCACGCGCGGCGCAACCTAGCGGCGCCGCTGGAGCGGAGCAAGCTCGATCATGAGTGCCCGCCACAGCCGGCCAAACAGCTCGAGATCCCCCGCGGTCAGTGCGGAATCGGCCTGCACCGCCAGGCGCCGCACGCGCTCCCACCGCGCCGCCATGCTGGTGTCGGTGACCACCTGCTCGCCTCCGTGTAACGCCGCCCGCGCGGTGAGGCCGCGACCGATGCGACCATCGAACGACACGTGGACCTCCGCGACGCGCGGCGGCGGCGCTGGATGCGCGCCGATCGGATCGAGCATCTGCGCTTGAACCGTGATGATCGATCCATCCGCGGGCCAAATGCGCAGCTCCCCGGGCCGCTGCTGCGACGAACCGACCAGCTCGCCTGGTAGACGCTCGGGGTCTGCGGCTGCCGGTCGCCAGAGGTGCAGTACCACGCCGCGTGGGGTTACAGCACCGGCGCACAGTCCGACGAACCGCTTGGGTTTCAGCGTGCCCGATTCGAAGCCGATCCCCGTCCACAGCGCGCCGTCGGGAGTCACGAGCTCGAATGGCTCACGCGGGCGCAGCGACCAACCGGCAATTGAATCTCCGGCCTCAGCGCCCACGCTCGCAGCCGTCGAGTCCGCGCTCGTCCGCAGCAACTGCGCGACCGCGGTCTTGAACTGCTCGATCGGATACGCGAGTTGCTCGCGCACGTCTGCGGGAAGCCTGTTCGCCGGTTCGATGAGCGGCTCGAAGCGCCGCGCCCACGTGGCGGTCAGGGAGTCGTAGCCGGGCGCGAGCCACAAGTGCGTCTCGCCGGTTCCGGCGCGCACCGCGCCGACCAAACCGGCGCGCAGATAGCGGACCTGGCCGTCGCGCCACGGAATCGGGCGCGCCAACGGAAATGCTTCGTGTGTCACATAGCCCCAGCTCACCCACCACAGCTTGCCATTGCGAATCGTGGGCGTCGGAGTTCCGAACTGAGCGAAGGGCGCGAGCCGTTCGAGGCGGTCGGTCACATCTCGGCGCCAGAGCAGCACCCGCGCATTCGAGTCGGAGCGCAACAGGCTCCACGCCTGGATGGTCCAGGCGATCGCGAAGCGGCGCCACGGTCCCGTGATTGGGACACCACTCACCTTGACCGAGCGAATGCTGTCCGTCGACGCAATGAGATGCCCTTGCATGGCCGGTGCGAAGAGCAGCGTCGAGTCCGGTGTCGCTCCCGGCCAGGGGCGGAGGACGAGGCCTGTGTCGGTCTCGAGCGCCTCGCGGATCGTCGCCGGTGTAGCCGTGGGAGCAACGAGCCACGTGGGCGTTCCCCCGGCTGTCTGCGCGTGGAGCGCGACCGCCGTCGGCGGCGCGCCGACCGCGAGTGCGATATCCGTGCGGTCCCAGACCGGCAGCGCGCGCAGCGCGGCCTCAGCCGATGCGAATGCGGGTGGAGCTCGATCGTCGAGCCTCGTGAGTCCGAACGCCACAGCCTCGAGCTGCGCGCGCCGCTGCGTCAGCGCCACGCTATCAGGTCCACCGGAGGTACGCACGACGCCGGGAATCACGAAATACCCGATCGTGACCGCGAGCAGCAGGGCCGCCCATCCCGCCACGATCAGATTGGGACGGTCTCGCCAGGCCCACACCAACGAGATCACCGCCGTAACGACGGCGATCGTCGCGACCGCGGCCGCGCCCGGAATACGGACGCTGAGCGCCGCTTGATCGACGACGCCGTGCAACCCGGCGACGACTTCGGACGGATCGAGCACCGCGCCCCACCCGATGACGAGCGCCAGCACCGCCAGCAGCACGCCCCAATGCGCCCGCGCGTAGTCGCTGGCCCGCACACGTCCGCGCCGGATGCGCAGCGAGCCGATGACGGCGTAGAGGAGCGCGACGATGCCGACCGCGCCGGCAGCCAGGACGAGGGCGCGATGCTGCAGTGCGGCCAGCCATGGAATCACGCCGATGTAGTAGCCCGGATCATGGGGCAGCGGTGGACGAAGCACTGACTGATCCGCCACACCGAACTGCGGAGGCGCTGCCGCGAGCACGGCATAGCGCCACCAATCGCCGGTGCCAAGCGAGAACACGACGCCGAGCGCTACGCCCACGAGCACGGTGATCCAGAAGAGCACGCGTTGCGGGACGGCCTCGACGATTTCGAGATCGCCGAGGCGCCGCGGCATCTGGACCGAGCCGATGGCGCGGTAGACGATCAGCAAGTTTCCGGTGAGCCAGGCGACGGCAAAGACGAGAACCAATCCCTGCAGCATGCGGCCGAGTGTACGGGCTTCGATGAGCGCCGTGCCGCCGGCGAATGTCCGGTCCCAGGCGCGCTCTGCCGTTTCTACCGCTAGCCAGCGGCCGCCGACCAGCGCCACGACGAGCAACACGGCGCCGATCAGGTACAGCCGGCGACGCCCCCCCCCCGAGCGTCTCACGCAGTCACGCCGTGTGGGCTGTCAGCCAGCCTTCGACCTCCGCGCGGTACACGGCGAGCGCTTTTTGACTCGTCGCCTCGAAGCGCATGACGAGCACCGGCTGCGTATTCGAGGCACGCAGCAGCCCCCATCCTTCCGGGAAGGTGATGCGCACGCCGTCGAGCGTAAAGACCGGATACTTCGCGGCGAAATACTCGGCGGCGCGCTTCACGACGTCGAACTTCTTCTCGTCCGGGCAGTCAACGCGCAACTCGGGCGTGGCGTACGTCTTCGGCAAATCGGCCAGGAGCTTGGACAGTGGGCCGCCCTCGCGCGCGACGTAGGCGAGCAGCCGCGCGGCGGCGAAGAGGGCGTCGTCGAATCCGTACCAGTCGCCGCCGAAGAACATGTGGCCGCTCATTTCACCCGCGAGCGGTGCGCCGATCTCTTTCATCTTCTGCTTGATGAAGGAGTGACCGGTCTTCCACATCACCGGTTCGAGCCCGGCCTTCTTGAGCATCTGCGGCAGCACTTCCGAGCACTTCACATCGAAGATGACGGGCTTCCCCTTCCCCATGCGGCGCACGAGATCTCGGCCAAACAATACGAGGAGCTGATCGCCGAGCACCGGCTCCCCGCGCTCGTCCACGGCGCCGATACGATCGCCATCGCCGTCGAAGGCGATGCCGAGCTCGGCCTTCTCCAGTTTGACGGCGGTCTGGAGGTCGTGGAGGTTTTCGAGCACGGTCGGATCGGGATGGTGATGCGGAAACGTCCCGTCGGACTCGGCGAACAGCGGAACGACGTCGGCGCCAAGCTGCCGCAGCGTCTCGATCGCGATCAGACTGGTGACGCCATTGCCGCAATCGACGACGACCTTGAAGCGTCTCGCGAGCGGAGCGTTCCGCTTCACGATCGCCTCCCGATAGGCGGCGAGCAGGTTCGTATGCGTCTGCATGCTGCCGCCCGGTTTCGCCGCCAGCGTGCCCCCATCGATCATTTCATGCAGTCGCTGGATGTCGTCGCCGAACACGGCGTCGTGGGCGAGCACCATTTTGAAGCCGTTGAACTCGGGCGGATTGTGGGAGCCGGTGACCTGGATGCCGCCGTCGACGTCGAGCGTTTTGGTCGCGAAGTAGAGCGCGGGCGTGGGCAGCTCGCCGATGTCAATCGCCACCCCACCCGCCGCGGCGATTCCTTCGCGTATGCCTTTGGCGAGCGCACCGCCTGACGGCCGATTGTCGCGTCCCACGGCGACCCGAGGCGGCTTGCCGTTCCGCAGGCGATCCCAGGCGAACGTCGCGTACGCCTGGCCCACCGCCCGCGCCGCGGCCGGCGTGAGCTCGGTGTCGACAAGTCCGCGAATGTCGTACTGGCGGAAGATCGTCGCGGGAAGCTTCACGGCAGTTGCCATCAGCGCGTCGAGGTCGCGGCCGGTGAGGGTTGGACGCTGTCACCCGCGCTGCGCGCGAGATCGAACAGCCGGTTCGGCCAGACGCCGAACAGCAGAATCGCGGAGACCACCACCGCGACCGCGGCGCCGCCCCATCTGCCCAGCCGCACGTCGACGTGCGCCGACTCGCTGGGCTCCGGCTTCATGTACATCGCCATGATGACGGGAAGATAGTACCCCGCCGACACCACGCTGGTGAGGACGAGAATGGCGGCGAGAACGTTTTGCCCGGCGTTCGTCGCGGCGATCAGGATGTACCATTTGCCGATGAAGCCCGCGGTGCCGGGAAAGCCGAGCAGGGACAGCATGCAGACCGCGAGTGCGAACGCGAGCCAGGGCCGGCGTGCGCTCAATCCGGCAAGATCATCGATCAGGACGTCACTCTCGCCGCCGCGTCCTTTGGCGGCGAGCAGCGCGAACGCGCCCACGGACATCAGCGTGTACGCGACGATGTACACGAGAAACGCGCTGGTTCCTGTGGTGCCACCCGCGGCCACGGCGACCAGCAGATACCCTGCGTGCGCGACGGACGAGTAGGCGAGCATCCGCTTGAGCGAGCGCTGCCCCAGCGCGAACAGATTGCCGCCGATCATCGTGATCACTGCCAGCCACCAGACGATGTCGTGCCAGACGCCTACGCCGGCGAATCCTTCCAGCAGCACGCGGAACAGCGCCGCGAACGCAGCGGCTTTGACGCCGGTCGCCATGAACGCCGTGACCGGCGTCGGTGCGCCGTCGTACACGTCCGGCGCCCACATGTGGAACGGCACGGCCGCGACCTTGAATCCGAAGCCGACGATCAGCAAGGCCAGTCCGGCCAGCAGCATCACGCTGCGTTGACTCAGGCCTACCTGGACGCCGATCAGCCCGACATTCGTCGTTCCCGTTGCGCCGTACACGAGCGCGATACCGTAGAGCAAAAATCCGGACGCAAAGGCACCAAGCAGGAAGTATTTCAGCGCCGCTTCGGCCGAGCGAGCGCGCCGGCGGTCGAAACCAGCCAGCACGTACACCGCGACGGACATCAGCTCGAGACCGAGGAAGATGACCATCAGGTCGGCGCCGGCCGCCATGATCATCATGCCGAGGGTGGCGAAGACGAGCAGCACATAGTATTCGGGCGCGAGCAGCTGCTCGCGCTCGAGATAGGTAAACGAGATGAGTACGGTCAAGCCGGCTGCGCCGAGGAACACCCAGTCTGCGACCCAGCGGAAATCGTCAGCGGCAACCATCGACGCGAGTCCCGCGATCTCGGTGTGGTTCCACCACAGCCACCACACCACCACGGCGGTCGAAGCGAGCGCCACGAGTGTGAGCCAGCCGGCGATGCGGAGATCGCGGGCAGTGCGATGACGCCAGGCGACGAAGAGCAACAACACGAGCGCCCAGCCCGTGAGCACGAGCTCGGGGAGCAAGGCGACCAATAAATCGCCGTACAGCGAGGGATCGAGCTTCACGGCGCGTCGCCCTGCACGAGGCCCGGGCGGACTTGCTGAATCAACGCGCGCGCTGACGGCTCCATGCGCCGCAGGAATGGCTTCGGATAGATGCCGACCCAGAGGATGCACACGAGCAGGGGCACGAGCACCGCCAGCTCGCGTGGCGTGAGATCGGTCAGTTTTTCGTTCTCATGACTGGTGAGCGGATTGAAGATCACGCGTTGCAGCGCAGTCAGGAGATAAGCGGCCGCGACGATCACTCCGGTCGTTGCGATGGTAGCGGCGACGGGATAGGTACGGAACGCCCCCAGGAGCACCAGGAATTCCCCCACGAAGCCGTTCGTCCCGGGCAGCGCGATCGAGGAGAGTGAGACGACCGTGAGAATCGCGGCGAACAGGGGTACGACGCGCGCGATACCGCCGTACGCTTCAATCAGCCGGCTGTGCCGGCGCTCGTAAATCATGCCGACCAGGAAGAACAGCGCGCCCGTCGAGATTCCGTGATTGATCATGATCAGCAGCGCACCTTGCACACTCTGCAGCGTCAGGGCCCAGATACCGAGCATCACGAAACCGAGGTGGGCGACTGACGAATACGCGATCAGCTTTTTGAAGTCGGGCTGCACCATCGCCACCAGGCCGCCATAGATGATCCCGATCAGCGACAGGATGACGATGACGAGCTGCACGTTCTGATTGAGTGCGACCGTCGGGAAGAATGGCAGCGCGAATCGCAGGAAGCCGTACGTCCCCATCTTGAGCAGGATGCCCGCAAGGATCACGGAGCCCGCCGTCGGCGCTTCGACGTGCGCGTCGGGAAGCCAGGTGTGCAGCGGGAAGAGCGGCACCTTGATGGCGAAGGCGAGGAAGAACGCCGCGAACAGCCACCATGCGATGCTGCCGAGCGTGGCGACATGACTCAGCAGATGCATGTAGCCGAATGAATACACGCCCGTCTCGCGGCCCGCGTGGAGGTAGAGAACGAGAATCGCCACGAGCATGAGCAGCGAGCCGAAGAACGTATAAATGAAGAACTTGATCGCCGCATACAACCGGTTGTCGCCGCCCCACACCCCGATGATGAAATACATCGGGATGAGCATCACTTCCCACATCACGTAGAAGAGGAAGAGGTCGAGCGCGACGAACACACCGATCATGCCCGTGGTCAGCACCAGCAGCAGCGCATAGAAGCCGTTTTCGCGCTTGGTGATGTAGCTCCAGCTGCCGAGAATCGAGAGCGGCATCAGGAACGTGGTGAGGAGCACCAGAAAGAGCGAAATCCCGTCCACGCCCACCGTGTAGCGAATGCCCCACGCGGTGATCCACGCGTGTTCGGCGACGAGCTGCATGCCGGTGCCGGGAATGAACGTCCACCACAGCGGAACGGAGATGGCAAACTCGATCAGGCTGGCCACCAGCGCCACGTACTTCGCCATTCTGCTGGGAACGAGCATGACGATCGCGCCGGCGATGAGCGGCCACGCGAGCAGCGCGGTGAGCACCCAGGTCGCGTACATCAGCTCATGGCCCGCCAGAGGACGAGCAGCACACCGACGAGAAACACGGCGACGTAGATGCCCACCTGCCCCGTCTGCAGCCAACGATTTGCCCAACCGACGGCGCGCGTGCCGCGCGCCGCGCCATTGACCAGCGCGCCGTCAATCACTTGTTGATCGATCCGCTTCCACAGGACTTCGCGCGACAGCCACACGAGGGGTCGCACGATCAGTGCGTCGTAGATCTCATCTACGTACCACTTGTTTCGCAACACGCGCGCGAACCCGCGCTCCGGCGGCGCACTGCGTGCAGGGACGAGGGTCTCCAAGTTCAGCAGTCGCCAGGCGCCGACGATTCCGATCGCGGCGGCCGCAACGGCTATCCCGACGAGGATCCATTCGGTGTTGCTGGCGAGATGCGTCTCGGGTATTAACGCCGCACTCGACCGGCCGATCGGCTCGAGCCAGTGATGCAGCCAGGCGTTGCAGTGATACAGCTCCGGCACATTCAGCAGACCGCCGGCAAGTGAAAGCAATCCGAGCACGAGCAGCGGCGCGGTCATGATCCAGGGCGCCTCGGAAAGGTGCGGGCGTTCCTCCTCCCCGGTGCGATTAGGGCCGTGGAAGGTGTACAGCATCAGCCGCGTCATGTAGAACGCGGTCAGCAGCGCCGTTGCGAGTCCCAGTCCCCAGAAGACGAGCCACACCGGCTGCGTCGTGCCGCGCGCGAACGCCGCGGCGAGGATCGCATCTTTCGAGAAGAATCCCGACAGCGGCGGGACGCCGGCGATCGCCAGCGTCGCGATCCACATCAGCGTCGTCGTCCACGGCATGGAGCGCGCGAGTCCACCCATGTTGCGCATATCCTGGGCGTCTTCGTGCGAGTGAGACGCGTGGTAGGCGCGATGCATCGCGAAGATCACACTGCCCGATCCGAGGAACAGCAGCGCCTTGAAGAAGGCGTGTGTCGCGAGATGGAAAATTCCCGCGCTGATCGCGCCCCCCCCGGTGCCGACCGCGACGAACATGTAGCCGAGCTGCGAGATCGTGGAGTACGCGAGCACGCGCTTGATGTCCCATTGCTTCAGCGCGATCGTCGCGGCGAACAAGGCGGTGAGCGCGCCGATGCCGGCGACCACGGCTCCGGACACGGGGGCCATCGCGAACAGCAGATTGCAGCGCGCGACGAGATAGACGCCGGCCGTCACCATCGTCGCCGCATGGATCAGCGCGGAGACCGGGGTCGGTCCAGCCATTGCATCGGGAAGCCAGGTGTACAGCGGGATCTGCGCCGACTTCCCGGTGCATCCGAGGAACAGGAACAGCGTGATCGCCGTGATCGCGCCGCCGCCCGCGACGAATGCCGTAGGCGCGTGCGCGAACACCGTGCCGAAATCGAGAGAGCCGGTGGACCAGAAGATCATGAACATCGCGACCATGAAGCCAAAGTCGCCGATCCGGTTCATGATGAATGCCTTGCGGCCGGCATCCGCGTTGACCTTGTCGCTGAACCAGAAGCCGATCAAGAGATAGCTGCACAGCCCGACGCCCTCCCAGCCGACGAACATGACCGGGAAGCTCGAGCCGAGGACGAGCAGCAGCATGAAGAACACGAACAGATTGAGGTACGCGAAGTAGCGCGCGTACCCCGGATCTTCCTTCATGTAGCCGACGCTGAAAACGTGGATCAGCGATCCGACGCCGGTGACGATCAGCAGCATCACCGTCGAGAGCTGGTCCACCTGGAAGCCCACATTGACCTGGAGACTGCCGACCGGAATCCAGGACCAGTACTGGAATACGACCGGCGCGTCCGTGTGCAGGCCGACAAATGAGCGGAAGACCGCGATACCGATCGCAAACGCGCCGAGCAGCACGCCGACGCCGATGATCGACACCGCCGTCTTTAGTGCCGGGCGGGCGAGCGCCAGCGCGCCGTTCAGCACGAAGCCGAGGAGGGCTAACGCCGGCGCGAGCCAAATGAGATCGACGGCTGTGCCGGTCACGTCAGTCCCTGAGCAGATTCATGTTCTGCAGGCTGACCGATTGCTTGTGGCGATAGACGGCGAGAATGATCGCGAGGCCCACGGCGGCCTCGGCGGCGGCCACCGCCATCACGAAGAACACGAATACCTGCCCGCCGATCCCCAGCGGCTGCGCGAGCGCGACGAACGTCAGATTGACGGCGTTGAGCATCAGCTCGACGCACATGAAGATCACGATCGCATTGCGGCGCAGCAGGACGCCGGCGACGCCGAGCGTGAAGAGCACCGCGGAGATCGCGAGCGCCGGGCTGAGCAGCATCTACAGCTTCCGTTTCGCGAGCACGACCGCGCCCACGATCGCGGCGAGCAACAGCACGCTCGCGATCTCGAACGGCACGAGATACGTGTCGAACAGCGGGCCTGCGACGGCGCCGACGATCCCCTGGCGCGCCTGTATGGCGGCGAGGCTGCCGGGTGGCAGCTGGATGGCGCTGGGCGGGAGCGCTTGTGCCCCACCGAGCACGCGCAGCTGGAAGAGCAACGTTCCCGCCAAGACCGCCGCCAGCAGGAGGCCGACGGGTCCCTTGATGTCGGTGGGGCCGGGACGCCCGAGGTTCAGCAGCATGATCACGAACAGGAACAGCACCATGATCGCGCCCGCGTAGACGAGCACCTGCAACGCCGCGATGAACTGGGCGTCGAGCATCACGTACATCGCGGCCAGGGCGAACAGCGTGACCACGAGCCACAGTGCGCACACCACCGGATTCCGGCGCGTGATGCACAGCAGGGCGCTCCCCATCGCAATGACGCCGAAGATCCAGAAGACGGTGAGAGTCACTACTCGCCCTTCGGGTCCGACGGATCCCACAGCGTCGACACCGGATGCGTCTGTGCGCTCAGGCGCTCGAGATCGTAGACGAAGCGGTCGCGCGTGTACTCGGAGTTCTCGTAATGCACGCCGACGTGGATGGCTTCCTCGGGACACACTTCCTGGCAGTAGCCGCAGAACACGCAGCGGAATTCGTCGATCTCGTAGATCAGCGGATAGCGGTTGCCCTCTTCGTCTTCGCCCGGCACCAGCTTGATGCAGTTCGCGGGACAGATCTGCGGGCACAGACCGCACGCCACGCACTTCGCTCGACCCTGCTCGTCGGTGAGCATGCGATGTGTCCCGCGCCAGCGCGAGGACAAGGTCCAGTCCTTGGACGACTTCTCCTCCGGGTACTGCATCGTCACTTTGGGGCGCAGCAGATGGCTGAACGTGAGGGCCATGCCTTTGAGCGTGGCGCGCAGGTAGGACGTCTGTTGCGTCGGCCGTTTCATCACCTTCACGCCGATCGGCATCAGGCCGTCTCCTGCGGCATGGAGCCTGAGATGAGGCGGCCGCGATCGAGCCACCAGACGAGTGGCACGAGCAGCACGACGTTGAGACCGAACAGCAGGAGCGCCAGGCGGGTCCCGTAGTCCCATCCCAGCTGCACGCGCACGAACCAGATCGCCACGGCGAGCACCGTGATGTAGAGCAGCGCGAGTGGCAGCAACACTTTCCAGCCCAGCGCCATCAGCTGGTCATAGCGGAAGCGCGGCAGGGTCCAGCGAACCCAGATGTATGTAAAGAGGAAGACGAAGGTCTTGAAACCGAAGACGAGAAGTGTGGCCAATGTTTTCAGGACGCTCGGATCGCCCGTCGAATCCCAGTTTGTGAACGGGATGTCCCATCCGCCAAAGAACAACGTCGCCATCAGCGCCGACGCGGTTACCATGTTCGAGTATTCGGCGATGTAGAACATCGAGAACTTCATCGCGCTGTATTCGGTGTGGTAACCGGCGATCAACTCGCCTTCGGCTTCGGGGAGATCGAACGGCAGACGGTTGGTCTCGGCGAACGCGCTGATGAAGAAGATCAGGAAGGCGATCGTGAGCGGCAGGACGAACCAGAGGCTCTGCTGCTGCTGCGCGATCACCTGCGAGAGGGTGACGTTGCCCGCGAGGAGCAGCACGGCGACGGTGCTCATGCCGAGCGCGATCTCGTAGGAGATCATCTGCGCCGAGGCCCGCAGTCCGCCGAGCAGCGCGTACTTGTTGTTCGACGACCATCCCGCCAGCACGATCCCGTACACGCCCAATGAGCTGATCGCGAGGATATAGAGGAAGCCGACGGGCAGATCGGCCACGACCATGGGGACGACGCCCCACCGCGTGGGCAGCGGCGCCGCGAAGGGGATGACCGCGAACGTGAGCAGCGCCGGCACGAACGACACAATGGGTGCGAGCGTAAACAGCACCTTGTCGGCCATCGCCGGTGACGTCTCTTCTTTGAGGAAATTTTTGAGGCCATCCGCTGCGGGTTGGAGGATGCCCTGCGGGCCCACGCGGTTCGGCCCCAGTCGATCCTGCATCCAGGCGCACACGCGTCGCTCGATGAGTGTCAGAAGCGCCACGCCGACCATGATCAGGTTGAATACGACGAACACCTTGATCGCGGACGAGATGATGAAGAACGTCATCGCGTCGCTCCCGCGAGACCCATGGCGTCGACCAGTTGCCCGAGCACCCACGCCGCCGGTTGCGCCATCCCCGGCGCCGGCTTCGCCTGATAGTACCGCTGCTCGCGCCCATCGCGATTGACGAAGGTCCCTTCTTCCTCGGCGACGTTCGCGATGGGCAAGACGACGTCCGCGCGCCGGCAGGGCGCGTCGCCGGCGAGCACCGTCCCCAGGTAGAGGAGCGCGCCGTCGGTCTCGACCGCGCAGTCGGGATCGTCGAGCACGAGCACCACGGCTGCCGTCTTCGCCGCGGCAATGGCCGCCGCATAGTTCCGGGTGTAGCCCAGATTCTCGGCGCCTTTCGCGTTGGGTGCCCGCTCGGCACGAAGGGCGAGGTTCGGTACCCCCGCCAGCGGGGCTTCCTCGCCCATGACGACCTGGAAGGCCCCTGTCCACGAGAATCCGGACAGCAACCGCTTTGCTTCGGCGAGCGCCTCGGACGATGCGCCGGGCGACACCAATGCCACGGCCTTCCTGCCTTCCGCGGCGCCGCGCAGGATGCCGACGACGCGGTCGAACGCTTCGTCCCAGTCCGTGGCCTGGAGCTCGCCATCGCGACGGACCAGCGGCGCTTCGATCCGGTCGCCGCGATTCATCCAGCGATAATGCATCCGGCCGTGATCGCAGATGAAGTAGCGATTGATCTCGAGATTCGGCCGCGGGCGCACGCGCACCACGACGTCATCGCGCGTGTCGAGGGTGGTGCTGCAGCCCTGGGAACACCCGGTGCAGATCGATGCCGTCTTGTCGAGCTCCCAGGCGCGCGCCTTGTGCAGGAAATCCTTCGAGAGCAGCGAGCCAACGGGACAGAGGTCCACGACGTTCCCCGCCCACGGGTGGTCGAGTCGCGCTTCGGGATGAATGCCGATGAACGCACGGTCGCCGCGTTCGGACACGTTGAGCACCGGCTCTTGCGCGACGTCCTCCATGAAGCGGACGCAGCGCGTGCAGAGGATGCAGCGGTTGGGCACGTAGAGGACATCGGGTCCGAAATCCTCGACGGGATTGAACCGCTTGGCGTACTCGGCGTAGCGTGTGCCCTGGCGTCCTTCCTGGAAGACGAAGTCCTGCAGCTCGCATTCGCCCGCCTGATCGCAGATGGGGCAGTCGAGCGGATGATTGATGAGCAGGAATTCGAGGACGCTTTGACGCGCGCTCTTCGCCGCCGGGCCTTGCGTCTTCACAACCATTCCTTCAGCGACCGTCGTGGCGCAGGCGATCTGGAGCTTGGGCGCCTTCTCGATCTCGACCAGGCACATGCGGCATACGCCCGCGACCGCCAAGCCGGGATGGTAGCAGTAGTGGGGAACGAGGACGCCCGCCTGCTTCGCCGCTTCAATGACGAGCGTCCCGGGCGGCACGCTGACGGGGGCGCCGTCGATCGTGAGGTTGATCATGCCGTCAGCCATTAACCAACCATCACTGGTTGTCGTTTGCCCGCCAAATAGGCTTCGAATTCGGCGCGGAACTTCTTGATGCCACTGACGACCGGCGCGGCGCACGAATCGGACAACACGCAGATCGTCTTGCCCGTCATGTTCTCCGAGAGATCGAGCAGCAGATCCAGGTCTTTCGGCTTCCCCTGCCCCGCCAGGATCCGCTCGAGGATCTTCGTCGTCCACGCGGTGCCTTCCCGGCATTGCGTGCACTGCGCACACGACTCGTGCGCATAAAACTTCGCCAGGCGCATGATCTGGTAGACCATGTCGGCGGAGTCATCGAATACGATCACTCCGCCCGAGCCGAGCATCGAGCCGCGCTCGACTACGCCTTCGTAGTCGAGCAGACAGGATTCGGTTTCCTCACGCGTCAGAATCGGAACCGACGAGCCGCCGGGAATGCATGCCTTGAGCGTGCGACCCGCCGGCGGGCCACCACACATGTCGTAGATCAGGTCCTTGAGCGGGAACCCCAGCGTCACTTCGTAATTGCCGGGCCGCTGCACGTGGCCGCAGACGGAAAACAGCTTGGTTCCGGTGCTCTTCGGATTCGAGAGACAGAGGCTTTTGTACCAGGCCGCGCCGCGCGTGAGGATGTGCGGCACCGCCGCCAGCGTCTCGACGTTGTTGATCGTCGTCGGCAGGCCAAAGAGTCCAGCGGCGGCGGGGAACGGCGGCTTGATCCGGGGGTTGCCGCGCTTGCCTTCGATAGAATTCATCAGCGCGGTTTCCTCGCCGCAGATGTACGCGCCGGCGCCGCGATGGAGATAGACCTTGATGGTGCCGAAAACGCCTGCCGCGTTCGCCTCGGCGAGCGCCTGCTCCATGATCGTCCACGGCTCGGTGAACTCGCCGCGGATGTAGATGTACGCGACCTCGGCGCGGATCGCGTGCGCCGCGATCGCCGTCCCCTCGAGCAACGCGTGCGGCGTCCACCGCATGATCTCGCGATCCTTGAAAGTGCCCGGCTCCGACTCGTCGGCGTTCACGCAGAGGTAGTGCGGCCTCTTCTTCTCCTTCGGCATGAACGACCACTTCAGGCCCGTCGGGAATCCGGCCCCGCCTCGTCCCCGCAGTCCCGATTCCTTGACGATGTCCGTGACGGCGACAGGATCGGTCTTGAGTGCCCGCGCGAGCGCCTCGTAGCCGCCGCGCTTGGTCCATCCTTTATAGGTGCGAGCGTCGGCGTCGCCGAAGTACTGCGAGAGAACGACAGTCTCCTTCGGATGGGATTTATGCGGAAACCCCATCAGCGATACTTCCTGACGATATCGGGGACCTTCTCTGGGGTGACACTCTCCAGGAAGTCATCATTTACCAGGATGGGTGTGGCGAATCCACACGCGCCTAAGCATTCGACCTCAACGATTGTCCACTTGCCGTCGGGACTCGTGGCGCCGGCATCCCCCGCGCCTGTCTGCTCGAGCAGAGCCTTCACGACCCCTTCGGCGCCACAGATGTTGCACGGAGAGGTCGTGCAAACCTGCACGAAGTTTTTGCCGACCGGGTGCTGGTGGTACATCGTGTAGAACGTGACGACGCCCTTCACATACGCCGGCGTCACGCCGAGCACTTCAGCCACCTCGGCCATCGTTCGATCCGAGATCCAGCCGCGCTCGCGTTGCGCGATCCACAACGCCGGCAGTAAGGCAGCCTGCTTGTTGGGGTAGCGCGCCAGGATGCTGTGCAGCTCGTCGAGCGTCTTCCCGGTGAAGATGGGTTGATAGTCCTCCAGCACCGTCATCGATCGACCTCGCCCATCACGATGTCCACGGAGGCGTTGATGGCGATCAAGTCGGAGAGGAGATGGCCCTCAGCCATCTTCGGCAGCGCCGACAGATTGATGAAGGACGGCGGCCGAATGCGCCAGCGGACCGGCTTCGCCGTTCCGTCGGACACGAGATAGTTGCCGAGCTCGCCCTTGGGGTTTTCGATTCCCACGTAGGCTTCACCCACCGGCGCCTTCACGCCTTCCATGACCTGCTTGAAGTGGAAAATCATCGCTTCCATGTCGCTCATGGCGCGAGTCTTGGACGGCAGGATCACGCGCGGATCGTCGACGTTGATCGGGCCGTCGGGCAGGCGGTCGACCGCTTGCTGAAGAATGCGGTTCGACTGATAGCACTCCTCGAGCCTCACCAGATACCGGTCGTAGACATCGCCGTGCTCGCCGACCGGGACGTCGAAGTCGTACGTCTCGTAGCCGAGATACGGCTTGTCTTTGCGGACGTCGTACGCGACACCGCTGGCCCGCAGCATCGGCCCCGAGAGCGAATAATTGGTCGCTTCGGCAGCGGTGAGTGCGCCGACGTTCTGCGTGCGTCCCACCCAGACCGCGTTGCGCGTCAGCACGCGATCGATCTCGCCGAGGGTCTTCGGGAATGTTTGCGTAAACTCGCGCAGCGTTTCGACGAAGCGATCAGGAATATCCGCCATCAGCCCACCGACGCGCGTCACGCTGGTCGTGAGGCGCGCGCCGGTCCACATCTCCTGGAGATCGTAGATCCGCTCGCGTTCCTGGAACGCCCACAGGAACGGCGTGAAGGCGCCGAGGTCAATCGACGTGGTGCCAAGCCAGACCATGTGCGAGATGATGCGGCTCATTTCGCAGGCGATCACGCGCAGCACCGTGCAACGGGGGGTGATCTCGATTCCCATCAGCGTCTCCGCCGCCAGCGCGAAGCCGACGTTATTCGCCATCGGCGACAGGTAGTCGGTGCGGTCGGTGAGCGGGATGATCTGGTTGTAGTGGCGGTACTCGCCCAGCTTCTCGAACCCGGAGTGGAGATAGCCGACGTGCGGGATGCAGCGCACCACGGTCTCGCCGTCGAGCTCCACGACCAGCCGCAACACCCCGTGCGTGGCCGGGTGCTGCGGACCGATGTTGACGAGCATGTGCTCGGCGCCAAGGTCGGGCTCCGCGTCGGCGGTGAGCGGGACGCGCTGCGGACGCCCTGCGGTGTCCACGCCTGGCGTGGCTAGCTCGAGCTCGACAGTACGCTTACTCATGGACTCGGCGGGTCCGGAATCACGCCGCGCTCGCCGCGGCGCAGGCGGTCACGCATCTCATCCGGCAAGTCGCCCGCGGCGTCCGCGATCGACAGCTCTTCGAGCGAATAGTGCGCTTCGGGATTCGCGTTCAGCGCCTGGCGGACCTGCTCCGCCCGCGAGAAACGGCCGCGGAGCGGGAAGCTCTTCCGGAGGGGATAGCCTTCGGCGTAGGTCTCCCACATCAGGATGCGGCGCAGATCGGGGTGGCCGCGGAACGTGACGCCGAACATGTCGAACACTTCCCGCTCGAGCCAATCGGCGCCGTGCCAGAGCTCCCACACCGAGTCGACCCAGAGCTCCTCGGCAGGATCGAGCTCGACTTTGACCCGAAGGTCCATACGTCGCTTCAAGGAACGCAGGAAGTAGACGATTTCGAGGGCGCGTTCGCGGTCGCGGTATTCGACCGCCGTGACGTCCACGAGATAATCGAACTCCTGCCCCGGCGTCTGCTTGAGCCAGGTCATCACCTCGAGCAGCCGCTCGCGCGGGACGTGGACAATCGTCTCGCCGTCGCGCGCGACCGCTTCGCGCAAAGCGCCGGGAATCACGAAGAACGAAACTGGTGGACGGAATTGCCGAACGGCTCGGAGATCTCGTCGATCGTCTCGGGTGGTAGCCGCAGACCCTTCTCATCGAGCGGTTGCTCGTCGCGGCGCCGCACGGCGTCGAAGAGCGACTCGCCCTTGATCTTCTTGTGCAGCAGGAGAATGCCGTACAGCAGGCCTTCGGGACGCGGCGGGCAGCCGGGCACGTAGACGTCGACCGGCACGATCGTATCGATCCCCTGCACCATCGAGTAATTGTCGAAGATGCCGCCGGTCGAGGCGCAGGCCCCCATCGAGATGACCCACTTGGGTTGCGGCATTTGATCGTAGATGCGCCGGATCACCGGGGCGAGCTTGAAGGGCAGCCGCCCGGCGCAGATCAGGACGTCGGCCTGACGCGGCGAAAACGCCTGGCGCTCCATGCCGAAGCGCGCAAAATCGAACCGGCTGGCCGCCGTCGCCATGAATTCGATGGCGCAGCACGCCGTGCCGAACGGCATCGGCCACAATGAATTGGCGCGCGACGAGTTCACCGCCCAGTCCACGAGATCGTGGAACTTGGCGAGCAGATAGTTCGAGCTTTGAACCTCTCCCACTCGTTTCATCTCAGTCCCACTGAAAAGCGCCGCGTTTCCAGACGTAGATGTATCCCACAAAGAGAATGAGCAGGAACACCAGCATTTCAACCAGCAGGAATCCGGTCGACACGCTGCCGTTCCCTAGAAAGATCGTTGCCCACGGGATGAGAAAGACAGTCTCGATATCGAACAGGATGAACAAGACGGCGACGAGGTAAAACTTGACGGAAAAACGTTCGTGCGCGTTGCCCAACGGTGGCATGCCGCTCTCGTACGGCCGTTCCTTCACGTCGGTCGGCCGGCGGGGACCCAGGAAATGAGACGCCACGATCATCGTCGTAGCGGCGACAATGGCCAGGCCCACTAACATCAGGAGGGGGATGTAGGGCTGCATCCTAGCTCGTGAAAAAATTCACTAGTGGTTGCTGGAAGCTATTCCCCGCCCAGAGTGTTGTCAACCGAATCGAGTGGCGTAAGTGACGACGCCACCATTACATTGCGCCCCCATGTCCATCAAATCCGATCGCTGGATTCGGCGCATGGCGAAGGAACTCCGCATGATCGAGCCATTCGCCGACCGACAGGTGCGCGACGGCGTGATCTCGTACGGTGTCTCGTCGTACGGCTACGACATGCGGGTCGCACCGGAGTTCAAGATTTTCACAAATGCGTTGTCCGCCGTCGTCGATCCTAAGCACTTCGATCCCAAATCCTTCGTCGAATTCACCGGCGAGGTCTGCATCGTTCCGCCGAACTCCTTCGCGCTTGCGATGTCGGTCGAGTATTTCCGGATTCCACGGAACGCGTTGACGATTTGTGTGGGCAAGAGCACCTACGCCCGCTGCGGCATCATCGTCAACGTGACGCCGTTCGAGCCGGAGTGGGAAGGCTATGTGACGCTCGAAATCTCAAACACCACGCCTCTACCGGCCAAGATCTACGCCAACGAGGGGATCGCGCAGGTGTTGTTCTTTACGGCCGATGAAGGAGATGAGTGCGAGACTTCTTACAAGGACAAGAAAGGGAAATATCAGGCGCAGAAAGGCATCACACTGCCGAAGTTGTAAGGCTCCTCGATCCCGCCAAAGTGATCAGGGCGCTCGCCGCCACGAGAATCGCCACATCGGGTATCCAGCCAAGCTCAGTCGCCGGTATCGTCATCTGCACGATGTACATCACGAAATCAAACAATCCCAGAACCAGACCGAGCAGCAACGTGTATTGCAGCGAGCGGCCCAGCTGGCCGAGCAGGCTCGCTGTCGCGAGCGCCACCGCGCCCTGGGCCGCCGCGATGCCCACTGCTGCAACGGTACCGCTGAAGAGCGTCTCGATGGCGGCGGAGCGGCCGGGATGGTAGCTGAAGAACCAGGTGTGGATGAGCGCGACGACAAAGCCGGCCACGGCGGCGCAGATCGTGGCCCAACTCGCGTAATACGTGATGATGCGAGTGCGGCTGCTGCCATCCGTCATAAGGTCTCCCCTCCCCCCCTTCCCGCCTAACGAATCTACCGCAATGCGGCGGCGGCTTCCACTAGCGCGGCGCGCGCCTGGTCCACGCGGGTCACGAGATCGGCCAACTCACGATTGGCAGTCGCGGCATCGGCATAGCGAATCGCTTCATTGACCGTGGGGAACGCCATCGTCGCGTAGCCGTTGTCGACGTCCGCCGCGAACTGCAGGCTCCGGAACCAGGGACGCGTGACGAGGCCTGCGGGCCGCGTGAGGCGCCGCTCGACCTGCATCAGCCCGTGATTGACGCGCTGTGCGCGCACCGTATCCACGCCTCCCGACCGGCGGAGCGCGCTGTCGCGTGCCGCAGCGAAGGCGCGCGCGACCGCGGTAAGGCGATCCAGCGCGTCCTTTAATGGTTGTGTGCTCACGCTCGCGGTCCACTGTTTCCGCGCAATTCCGGAATCGAGCTGCGTGACCAGCGTGCTCAACTCCGTGCCGAAGGCTGCGTAGTCGAGCGGCACCAGGTCGCTGTTGGCGAGGCGCGCGAGAATCACCCCGACGAGCTGGGCGCCGGCGCGATGGACTTTGTAGCTGGGATCGCCGAACCGCGTCATCCAGTCGTACGAGTCGTACATCGAGTGATAGATGCCGTCGGGACCGTCGAACCCGATCCCTCCCGCGGGAATGCCGAGGTGATGATAGAAGCCGGCGAAATCCGATCCGCCGCCCAGATTCCCGAAGGTCAGCGTCGTCGTGTCGCCCTTGTGCGCCTTGAGCCACACGTCGTACACAGTGCCGGGCCCGACGGGATCGGGAACGACCTGGCTTGCGGAGCGAAATAACGGCTTGAGCGAGGGTGATCCGGCACCGCTGAACGTCGGCCCCGAGAAGGTACCGTCTTCGTTGATATACGCCACGACATGAGCCCGCAGCGAATCCTCGAGCTCCTCCACCCACTCTGTCGACCCAATGAGGCCCCACTCCTCGGCGTCCCAGGTGCAGAAGACGAGCGTGCGCGCGGGCGGTAATCCCTGGTGTGCGAGCGTCGCGAACGCACGCGCCGTTTCCAACACGGTCACCGTGCCGCTGACGTTGTCGCGGGCGCCCGGGCCCCAGGCGTCGCGATGGCCGCCGACCACCACCCACTCATCAGGCCACCGCGCCCCGCGAATCATGCCAACCGTGTTCCAGATCTTGTGGAAGCCGCCCCCCCGCGTTCCGCGCTCGGTCTTCACGCGCAGCCGCGCGCGCACCGGCCCCGGGCCGACGTGATAACGGAACGGCAGCGCGCCCTCCCAGGTCTGCGGGACGGATGGCCCTTCCATTGGCTCGAGGAGGCGACGGGCGTTGCCGTAGCTCATCGGAATGATCGGAATGCTGGGGACGTCGAGCGAATCCTCTGGGAGCCGCCGGGCGCCTTCGATCGAGGCCCATCCCGGGGTCGTCGGATCGCCATTCCCATTCATCATGCTGCCGCGCTGGATTCCGCCGGCGGGACGCATGGGACCCTTCGGGTAGACGTCGCCGCGGAAGTATCCGTCGTCCTGAGGATCCGAGTAGACGATCAGGCCCACGGCGCCGCGCTTCTGCGCCTCGCGCGCCTTGATGCCGCGGAACGAGCGGCCATAGCGCGCGATCGCGATCTTGCCGCGCACGCTGATACCCAACGAATCGAGCGTCTTGTAGTCTTCGATCAGCCCGTAGTTGACGTAGACGACTTCGGCGGTGACGTCACCGTCCCCCGTGTAACCATTGAACGGCGGGACTTGCGGTCCCTTCCCCGGCTCCGGCAAAGAGAGCTCAGCCGCCTTGGCGTGCGGACCTGGAATGACCCAGGCGGCGACGACCTCCGGCTGCGGGATATAGACCGTGTACTCCTTGCTCCACGCATCGACGCCCCACGACCGCAGGTGCTCGAGGACGTAGTCTCGCGTCGCGGCCTGTGCGGGCGTACCCGCCATGTGCGGTACGGCGGAGAGGTCGCGGGACATCTGCCGCACGCTCGCCGTGTCGGGGATGGCGATGAGACGCTGCTCGAAGGACTGGGCGGAAAGTTGGAATGTTGGAACGAGGGAAAGTGTGAGCGTGGCCAACCACGTCACGCGCTTCACATTCCAAATTTCGAACGTCCCAGCGTTCAACCGTCTCATCGCGGCACCCCCGGCTCGCGCGAATTCAGCACGCGGTCAATCCGCGCCTGGAGGTCGACAAAGTGGGCTCGCGTCATCCGATCAGCGGGGGGGGCCTTCGGAGCCGCAGCGCGAAGGCTGGTCTGCAAGCCCTGCAGCTCGAACCGCGCCAGCGCGCGGGCGTCCGTCGGCCGTGTGGTCGCGGTAACGCCGGGGAAGAACGCGAATTGCGGCGGCGGCAGCGTCACGAGCGGCGTATTGATCAGGCGGTCCATTTGATCCACGAACGCCTCCTGCAGGTTGCGCCGGTACCCATCCACGGACGGCTGCGCCGACTCGAGCTCCGAAAAGATGCCGCGGCGCACGTCCGCAAACAGATCAGACAGGGAGTAGGCCGTGCCGGCGGGAAGCGTCGCCCCCTGCTCCGCCAGCCTCGCCAGCCGCTGATCCTGGAACAAGGCGTTTAGCAGCGCGCTTTGCCGGACGCGAATGCGGTCCACGAATCCGCTCGGCTCAACGCGCCGCAGCACGTCGGAGTCGAGGAAATACGCCGGCGTCTTGAATGCTTCCTCATTCAAGAACCGGACCGCGTCCGCCTGGCGGGCTTTCGGAACCGGAGTGTGAATCACACCGGCCTGATCGGGATACTTCTCGTGCCGCCACACCCCGCCGATGACGACGGCGACGTGGTTCATCTCGAGGCCCCACTGCCCTACCAAGCGGTCATACAAATCATTCAGCAGCTCGTAGTCCTCGAGCTTATCCGTCGTGGCGGCGGGTAACAGCATCGGCACGAGACGCTTGATATTACCGAGGCCAAACCGCGTGGCCTTCACGGGGTCATCGCCGAGTGCCTCGGTCACCGTGCGCGGATCGATGCCGTCGGGGTTGCCGAACCGCAGCCACTGGTGGTCGTCTTGCAGGCGCGCCAGCGAATCGAGCACCGGCCGCTCCGCCTCGGGCCGATTCGCGCCGGGGATGCGGCGATAGCCCCAGTCGATCGCGTAATAGTCCCACGGCCCGAGCTTGGGCATCAGCTCCGCGGAGTCGCCGGGCTGCGCGACGTAGTTGTTGCGTGCGTAGTCCATGATCGAGTAGGACGTGCCGTTCGCGCGCGTGTAGCTCGCGCTGCGCAACGAATCGACGGGATAGTAGCCGGACGAGAGCTGGTTGTGCGGCAGTCCAAGCGTGTGCCCGACTTCATGCGTCGCCACATACGCAACCATCTTGCCCATCACCGAGTCGGGGAACGGAAGGTGCCGCGCGCGAGCATCGACCGCGCCTGCCTGCACCCAGTACCACGCCTGCAGCAGACTCGTGATGTTGTGGAACCAGCCGATGTGCGACTCCAGGATCTCGCCCGTGCGCGGATCGCTGACGTGCGGGCCATACGCATTCTCGATCGTGGATGGCAGCCAGCGGATCGCGGAGTAGCGTGCGTCGTCGAGATCGAAGCCAGGATCTTCCTGCGGCGTCGGCGCGGGCTTCGCGGTGATGGCGTGCGAAAAACCGGCGGCCCGGAACACCGGCTCCCACGCCTCCACGCCTTTGATGATCCACGGCACCCATCTGGGTGGCGTCGCGGGGTCGATGTAGAACACGATCGGCTTGATCGGATCGCTGACGGCGGCGTTCGGATTCTTAGGCTCGAGCCGCCAGCGCGTGATGTAGCAGCGCGTCGGCACGCGGGCATTCTCGGAACCGTAATCCTCATAGCTCACCGTGAAGAATCCCACGCGGTTGTCGCAGAGACGCGGCATCATGGGGTGGTCCGGCAGCAGCACCATCGAGAAATTCGTCGGAATCGTCATGGAGTTCAGCGAGCGATCGGGCGGAGAACCCGGCGCGGGCGGCAGGGAGTCCACTTCGAACGTCTGGAGCGCCGTGATTTCCACGTTGATCGGGAAACTCTTGGCGCGCTCGATGAACGAGCGTGTCGGATCGAAGCGCCGCACGCGCACGCCCAGCTGTCGCACATTCAGCTCCGAGACGTCGGTCGTGAACAGGCTACTGACCTCGATCACGGCATTGGAATCCTTCGGACTCCAGGCGGCGATGTCGAAGCTTTTGATGATGGGCGCGGTGTTGGAGAGGTCGACCGCGCGAGCCACCGGCAGTGAGGAGTCGGCTCGCATGGCGTAGCTGATCAAGCGGAGCAGGACGTGATTGCCAAAGCGGTCCCAGCGCACGGCGCGAGCGGCGATCTGCTCACCCGCGTAGCCCACGCCCCGGATCGTGCCGCGCCGGTCCACAACGAGGATGAACTCCCGTCCCAACATGCGGCGCGGGATCTCGTAATACAGCTTGTCGCTGATGCGGTGGATGATGAACACACCGGAGTCGGTCACCGCCTGCGACGTGATGACCTGGTTATACGGCTTCGGTGCCGGACCATCAGAAGGCGCCTGGTGCCCGCCGCCGGCGCGCGCAGTGTCCTGATGGGTGGGACCGGACGCCGGAGCCGGCTGCTGCTTGGAGGACGCTGAACTGGCACTGGAACAAGCGAGGACGCCGAGCGCGAGAAGGACCATAATTGGACGCATCGTCAGCACCTTGGTTGTTGTGAAGAGTTTTTCTTGGGAACGGGGAGATTAGACCGCTTGTAGGGTTCCGTCTAGTGGCACGGATACCCGAAATAGTTGCATTTTGGGTTCCATGACGAGCCTGCGTCTCCTTATCGTCGGCGCGGTCGCCGCGGCGATGATTTACGGCGCGGCGCTGACACTCGCGCTCACGGGGAATCTCGGCTCGACGGCCGTCATCGTCGTAATTGTCGGCGCGATCCTCCTTCCCATCGCCCTCCTGATTCTGCGCCGTCGGATGTGGAAGCCGCTCGCGGCCCTCGAGCAGGGAATCAAGCGGGTCGCCGACGGTGATCTGAGCGCGCAGGTCCCCGTGGCGCGCGACGACGAGCTCGGCAAAGTCACCACGCATTTCAATCAGATGACCCGCGTGCTGCGCGATCGCGCGGAAGAACAGGGGCGGTTTGCGGCGGCGGGCGAGCTGCTGGGCGGAGTGGCCCACGAAGTGAATAACCCGCTGATGGCGATCGCCAGCCACGCCGAGCTGCGGCTGTCGGACGGGCAGTTGCCCGCGGAGCAGCGCAGCGAAATGCAGAACATCCTGCGGCAGGCCCAGCGGGCCGCCAAACTGCTGCGCGGGTTGCTGCGCTTCGTCCGGGCCGGAGAGAAACGCGCGGCCGCGGTCAACATGAACGACGTCGTACGCAGCGCGATCGACCTGGTGTCGTACCGCTTCAGCATCGACGAGATCTCGATCGAAGGCCGGCTCGACCCCGGTCTGCCGGCGGTCGTCGGCGACGCCAATCGGCTGGAGCAGGTCCTGGTGAACCTGTTGAGCAATGCCATCGATGCCCTGCGCGCGGTCAAGCCGCCCCGCCGTCTCACTGTCGACAGCTTCGTGAGCGAGGGGGACGGGGGCGGCGATCGTGTCTGCGTCACGGTGACGGACAATGGGCCCGGCGTGAGCGCGGAGATCGTACAACGCCTGTTCCGGCCGTTTGCGAGCACTAAAGGCCGCCGCGGGACAGGACTGGGCCTCTACATCTCGCGCCAGCTGGTCCGCGAGGCGGAAGGAGAGCTGGAGCTGGTGGCGCATGCCGAGCGTGGCGCGCGCTTTCTGGTATGGTTGCCCTGCGCGCCCGGAACCGTTCTAGCTGTGCCAGCGGCCAGCGCGCCGGCCCCCCCCCCCCCCCCCCCCCCCCCCCCCCCCCCCCCCCCCCCCCCCCCCCCCCCCCCCCCCCTCCTGCCCAGGCGACGAAAGTGAGCCTGGCGGGTATTCGAGTCTTGTTGGTCGATGATGAAGAGCTGATCCGCCGGCCAATGGCGCGCTTTCTTGGCAAACGCGGGGCAGAGGTCACCGAGGCCGGCGATGGCCTGGCGGCGCTGGAGCGGATCCGCGGCGGCTTCGAGCCTCACGTGATCCTGGCGGATTTGCGGATGCCCCGGATGGATGGCGCCGAGTTTTATGAGCGACTGTTGGAGGAGCAGCCGCGCCTGGCTGAGCGAGTGCTGTTCCTCTCGGGCGACATCACGCACCTCGCGGGTCGCGGGCTGGCCGACGTGCCACGCGACCGGGTCCTGGTCAAGCCGGTCGAGCTGGCGGAGTTGGAGCGCCGCATCGCCGACTTCCTGGGGGAGATGGCTGCCTAGATGCTGATCGTAGTGGTCTTATTTGCGACGGTGTTGCTGCGAGCGGGGATCGTGATCGTGGTCGTCTATCTGATCCTGCCTGCGACGCGCGTGTGCCCCCGCTGCGCCGCCGACCTCAATCTGATCCGGCATCCCGTGCTGCGGCACCTCGTACCGTCAGTCGAGCATCGCTGGTGTCTGACGTGCGGTTGGAGCGGCATCGTACGCCGGACGCCGCAGCTTCCAACCACTCAGTCGCGCGTAATCAACCGCGCGGCCCGCTCGTAGAAGAAGTAGTCCCACGCCCAGTTGAGTAGCACGAACAACTTGTTCCGAAAACCGATCAGCTGGATGATGTGCACGACCAGCCACATGACCCAGGCGGGGAAGCCGCTGAGCTGCAGTCCGAAGACGTGGGCGACCGCAGCGTTCCGGCCGATCGTCGCCAATGTGCCCTGATCGCGGTAGCGGAATTGTTGCAGGGGTTTGTTGCGCAGTGTGCGCGCGATGTTGCGCGCTACCGTCTCCGCCATTTGGATCGCGACGGGCGCAACCATCGGCAGCGGCTCGCCGTTCTGTTCGCCGTACGCGGCGTCACCGATGACGTACACCTCGGGATGGCCGTTTACTTGTAGTGTGGACTCGACGGCGATACGACCCTGGCGCCCGGTTGGGAGACCAAGCCGGGCACTCAACCCCGCCGCGCGTACTCCGGCTGCCCAGATGACGGTGTGGGCGGGAATGACCTCGCCGCTCTTGAGTCGAATCTGCTGACCATCGAAGTCCGCGACTGTCGCCCCGAAGCGCACGTCGATCCACTTCCGCCAGAGCGTCTTGACGGCCGCCTCGCGCAAACGCTCCGGCAGCGACGCGAGTAGCTTGTCGGTCGCTTCCAGCAGCAGGATGCGGACATCCTTGATGTTCAGCCGGGGATAATCCTTCACCAGCACGAGCCGAATCAGCTCCGACAGCGCGCCCGCCATCTCGACGCCGGTCGGCCCGCCGCCCACGACGATGAATGTGAGTTTGGCGCGCCGCCGTTCGGGGTCTGTTTCGAGCATCGCCTGCTCGAAGCAGGTGAGCACATGGTTGCGGATGGTGACGGCGTCGCCGATGTCCTTGAGACCGAGACCGTGCTGCATCATCGAATCGAGCCCGAAGAAGTTCGTCTCGCCGCCGTGAGCGAGCACGAGGAAATCGTAGGACGTGGGTCCGCCGCTGGTATCGAGGCGGCGCTGCGCCAGGTCGACGCCGGTCACCTCGACCATGCGAAAATCGAAATTCTCTTGGCCCCGGAGAATGGCGCGGACGGGCTTGGCAATCTGCTCGGGCTCGAGTCCGGCGGTGGCGACTTGATACAGCAGCGGCTGAAACAGATGGTAGTTGTTGCGATCGAGCAGAACGACGTGAACCGGCGCGCGGCGTAAGCTCCGAGCGACCCTGAGTCCTCCGAAGCCCGCGCCGACAACGACGACTCTCTTCAGAGAGGCTAGCCGGTCAGCTTGCGCCACAGCGCCGCGATCGGGTCGTAGTTCGCATCGACGACCCGCTCTTTCAGCGGAATGATGGCGTTATCCGTGATCGTAATCGATTCGGGGCAGACTTCGGTGCAGCACTTGGTGATGTTGCAATAGCCGATCCCACCCTCGTGCCGCAGGTGCTCGCGCCGATCGGCCTCGTCGAGCGGATGCATCTCGTACACGGCGGCGCGCACCAGCATCGCCGGACCCATGAACGCGCTGTGCTGTTCATGTGTGCGGAGCACGTGGCAGATGTCTTGGCACAGGAAGCACTCGATGCATTTGCGGAATTCCTGTGGCCGTTCGACCTCATACTGATACATCCGCCACGTGCCGTCAGGGAAATCGGGGGCGCGTGGTTGAAACGCCGGGATCCGCTTGTTCACCTCATAGTTCCACGACACATCCGTCACGAGGTCTTTGATCAGCGGGAACGCTTTCATCGGCGTCACCGTGAGCGGTTCGTCGGCGGGATAATCGGACATCCGCGTCATGCACATGAGCCGGGGCTTGCCGTTGATCTCGGCCGAGCATGAGCCGCACTTCCCCGCCTTGCAGTTCCAGCGCACGGCGAGGTCCGGCGCCTGCTCGGCCTGAATGGCGTGCACGACGTCGAGCACGACCATCCCTTCGCCGGCGGCGACGGCGTACTCTTTCAGCTCGCCGCGCTCCCGGGTGCCGCGGAATAGCCGCACGCGACGCTGCTCGGACACGGTCACGCCCCTTCCTTAATGAGTTTCGCGAGGTCGGCCGGGATCGGTGGCTGCGTCTCACGCCGCACGGTCATGCGCGCGCCTTCCTTCTTTATCACAAGCTGCTCGCGCGCCTGGCGTTCATCCGACTCGGGGTAGTCGCTCCGGGTATGCGCGCCGCGGCTTTCGGTTCGCTCTAATGCGGCGCGTGCGGACGCCTCGGACACCACTAACAGCGACCGCAAGTCGATCGCCGTATGCCAGCCAGGGTTGTACTCGCGACTGCCCGTGACTCCGGCCTCGAGTGCGCGGACCTTCAGCTTGTCGAGCTCGGCCAGCGCGGTCTCGAGACCCAATCGATCGCGGATGATGCCGGCGTGGCGCTGCATGACCGCCTGCAATGCCGACTGCACGGCGAAGGGATTTTCGCCGCCCTCGCTCTCGAACGGAGCCAATGCTTCTTGCATCGCAATGTCCACGTCGCGGTCAGACACATGCGGTGGACTCCCGGCGCGCTTGGCGCTCTGGGCCGCGTGCAATCCCGCGCGCCGTCCGAACACGAGCAGGTCGCTGAGCGAGTTGCCGCCGAGCCGATTGGCGCCGTGCATGCCGCCCCCGACTTCGCCCGCGGCATAAAGGCCCGGCACCGTCGCCTCTTGGGTCTCAGCGTCGACTTTGACGCCACCCATGACGTAATGCGTCGTCGGCCCGATCTCCATCGCGTCCTTCGTGATGTCCACGTGGGCGAGCTCTTTGAACTGATGATACATGCTGGGCAGCTTCTTCTTGATGTAGTCCGGATCCTGTTTCGAGGCGATGTCGAGATAGACGCCGCCATGCGGACTGCCCCGCCCTTCCGCGATCTCTCGCGTGATCGCTTTGGAAACGACGTCCCGCGTGAGCAGCTCCGGCGGACGCCGATTCTTCTTGCGATCGCCCATCACCCACGCGTCGGCCTCCGCCTCGGTGTCGGCGAAGTCCCCTTTGAACATGTCTGGCATGTAGCGGAACATGAACCGCTCGCCGGCGGCATTCTTGAGGACGCCCCCCTCACCACGCACGCCTTCCGTGACGAGAATGCCGCGCACACTCGGCGGCCACACCATGCCGGTCGGATGGAACTGTACGAACTCCATGTCGATCAGCTCGGCGCCGGCATCATACGCGAGGGCGTGGCCGTCGCCGGTGTATTCCCAGGAATTGCTCGTGATCTGCCACGCTTTCCCGATGCCGCCGGTCGCGAGCACGATCGCGCCCGCGCGGAACAGCACGAAGCGGCCGGTCTCGCGGAAATAGCCCAGCGCCCCCGCGATCCGGCCCCCGGCCCCCCCGATGACGAACAGCTTGAAGACCGTGCACTCCATGTGGACGTCAATGCTGGAGTGCACGCCTTTGTCCTGAAGCACGCGGATCATCTCGAGACCGGTGCGGTCGCCGACGTGCGCCAGCCGGCTGTAGGTGTGGCCGCCGAACGGCCGCTGGTTGATGCGTCCATCGGGCGTGCGATCGAACAGCGCGCCCCACGCCTCGAGCTCCTTGATCCGGTCGGGCGCTTCTTGCGCGAGGATCTGCGCCATCCGCCAGTTGTTGTGCATCTTGCCGCCGCGCATCGTGTCGCGGAAATGCACGCGCCAGTTGTCTTCACCCATCACGTTGCCGAGCGCTGCTGCCGCTCCCCCTTCGGCCATGACCGTGTGGGCTTTGCCAAGCAGCGACTTGCAGACGAGCGCGACTTTGGCCTCATGCGCGCTGGCCTCGATCGCGGCGCGTAACCCGGCGCCGCCCGCGCCGATGACGACGACGTCGTAACTGTGCGTCCGGAGATCGAAAGCAGCCACTAAAAAATCCTCACGTCGTGGATCACGCCCATCGCGCACAGGCGGATGTAGACGTCAGTCAGCGCCACCGAGAAGAGAGAGCACCAGGCCCACAGCATGTGGTGCTTGTTGAGGACGGTCACGCCGCGCCACAGTCCAAAGCGGGCTTTCCCGGCGCGCGCGCAGGAGTAGCAGTCCACGCCACCGCCGATGAGATGCCGCAGCGAGTGACAGCCGAACGTGTAGCAGGACAGCAGGAAGACGTTCAGGGCCATCACGATCGTGCCGACGCCGACACCGAAGTGCCGCGGACCCGGCGCCATGACTCCCCCGCTCATGCCATTCACGGGCCAGCGCATTGCCAGGAAGACGTCGTACGCGAGAATGAAAATGAAGATTACCGCTGCGTACATGAAGAACCGATGGACATTCTGCAGAATGAACGGGAACCGAGTCTCACCTTTATAGCCGTGCCGCGGCTCGCCGACAGCGCAGGCGACAGGGTCGAGGAAAAAGGCGCGATAGTACGCCTTCCGGTAGTAGTAGCACGTCGTCCGGAATCCGAGCGGGAAAACGAGAATGAGGAAGGCGGGTGAAAGCGGCCACCAGGAGGTCTGAATCAGCGGGGAGTAAAACGGCGAGAGGTACGGTCCCCACTCATAATTCGTGCCGGTCCAGGCGGCCCACGTCGCGTAGATCGCGAAGCTGCCGAGCACGAGGGCAGTGAGCGCGGGCGCGATCCACCAGGCATCGCGCCGCAGTGTCGTCCCGAATCCCCGTTCCTGGAGGTCGCGGAGGGAGGTCGTCATAGCGTCACCGCGCCCATCGTCTGTTTGACGGCGTCGGCGGATTTCTGCAACGCCGACTGCTCGTCAGGAGTGAGTTTGACTTCCACGATTTGCTCGAGCCCGTTCCTCCCCAATTTGCACGGTACGCCACAGTAGATCCCCGACAATCCGTACTCACCGTCGAGCCACGCGGCGCAGGGCAACAGGCGCTTCTGATCGAGGACGATCGACTCGACCATCTGCACCACCGCCGAGGACGGCGCGTAATACGCCGAGCCGGTCTTGAGGAATGCGACGATCTCGGCGCCGCCGTTGCGGGTGCGGTCGACGATCTTGTCGAGCTTCGCCTTATCGAGCAGCTGCGTCACGGGGATCCCGGAAACAGTAGTGTAGGAGATGAGTGGCACCATGGTATCGCCGTGCCCGCCCAGCACCATCGCCTGGATGTCCTGCACCGACACGTCGAGGGCCTCCGCCAGGAATGCGCGATACCGTGCCGTATCGAGGACGCCCGCCATGCCGATCACGCGCTCGCGCGGGAAGCCCGTCACCTGCTTGGTGACCCAGCACATGACGTCGAGCGGATTCGACACCACGACGACAATGGCTTTGGGACTATACTGCTTGAGCCGCTGGGAGACATGTTTGACGATGTCGGCGTTGGTGCGCACGAGATCGTCGCGGCTCATGCCCGGCTTGCGTGCGATCCCGGCGGTGACGACCACCAACTCGCTGCCGGCGGTCGGCCCGTAATCATTCGCGGCGCCGACGATGCGCGTGTCGAATCCCTCGATGGGCGCCGCTTCCCATTGGTCGAGCGCTTTCCCCTGGGGAACGCCATCGATGACATCCACCACGACGACCGTGCGGGCGAGCTCCTTCTCGGCGAGCCGCTGGGCAGTCGTCGCCCCGACGTTTCCGGCGCCCACGACTGTGATTTTGTTGAGCATGGTGCGGGAAGTTTAGATGCGCTCGGTTGTTCAGGCAAACCTCATCCGCCCCGTGTGTGCATCTCCCGGTGCGGATCGGCACGCAACGCCGCAAGCGGATACAGCGCCGACCGCGCGGCGAGGCCTAAACGCTCTTCCGCGCCGCGGTCCGTGCGGCCCCGCCAACCGTTGGTGATGAGATCCACGAGCTCGCTATCGCTTGCGCCGTTGCGCAGCGGTTCGCGCAAATCGAGACCCCGCCCCGCGTAGAGGCACATGAACCACGTTCCATCGGCCGTGATGCGGCTGCGGTCGCAGGAGCGGCAGAATGGTGCAGTCGTGGACGCCACAATGCCGAACGTCGCGCCGTCCGCCAGACGGAAACGCTCGGCGGGAGCGCTGGGATCATGACCTTCGGTGACTGGCGTGATAGCACCGTATCGCTGTGACAAGACGGCGAGGATGTCGCGTCGGGAAAACACCTGTTCGGGCGACCACCCGGTCGCCCCGCCCACGTCCATGTACTCGATGAACCGCACTTCGGCGTCGTGCGCGCGCGCGAATTCGATCAGATCCACCAGTTCGTCGTGATTCACGCCGCGCATGACGACCGTATTGATCTTCAGCCGATCGAATCCGGCTGCGCGCGCCGCGGCGATGCCCGCAAGAACGTCGGCGTGCCGATCGGTACGTGCGATGTCGCGCATGCGGTCGGGGCGCAGCGTGTCGAGGCTTACAGTGATGCGGCCGAGACCAGCGCCCCGCAGCTCCGCTGCCTGTTTGGCGAGCAACAGACCGTTCGTCGTCATGGCGAGATCCCGAACGCCCGGAACTGCCGCGAGCATGCGCGTCAGGGCCGGCACGTCATGGCGGAGCAACGGCTCGCCACCCGTAAGGCGGACTTTGTCGGCGCCGAGCGAGGCGAATACACCGACCAATCGCGTGATCTCTTCGAACGTCAGAATGGATTGCTTGGGGAGCCAGACGTAGTCCTGCTCAGGCATGCAGTACCGGCACCGCAGGTTACAGCGATCCGTGACCGAGACGCGGACGCTGCCGAGTGGACGATTGAAACGATCAGCGATCACGCAGGCCTCCAGCCACCGGTTTCCCGGAGTGGTCGACCCAGGTGCTCGTGCCGTCCGCGTGCATTTCTTTCTTCCATATCGGCAGGCGTCTCTTGACTTCCTCGATCACATAGCGGCACGCCGCAAACGCCCCGTCGCGATGCGGCGCGGCCGCGACGATCGCGATGCTCGCCTCACCGACCGGGATCGTGCCGAGGCGATGCCGGAGCATCACACGCGCTTCCGGCCAGCGCTCACGGGCCTCGGCCAGCATCCGCTCGATCTCGGCGATTGCCATCTCGTCGTATGCGGAATACTCGATGCTCGTGACGTCATCGTCTTTGCGCACCGTGCCCATGAAGACACAGGTACCGCCGCGATCGGGTCCCTGCACCTCGGCGAGGAGCGATTCGACGGAGATCGGGTGGACGGTGAGGTACGCCATCATCCGCCCGAGAGGGGAGGCAGCAATGCTACTTCGTCGCCGTCACTCACCCGCGTGTCCAGTTTCACCTGACGGAGGTTCAGGGCGGCAAGCGGACGAGCCGGCAAGGCTTGAGCGCCGGGGACTGTTTGCCGAACGCGCGCGAGTACGTCGCTCACCGTCGCCGTTGGCGGAACGGCGACGGCCGTCGACTCGCAGCCTGTCAGCTCTGCGTAGCGCGCGAAGAACCGTACCGTGACGTTCGGCATGATCCGATTATAGTCCCGACGCCAGAGCCTGCCAGATCTTTGCCTGCTTCGGCGTCGGATTCGGCGCCCGTGTGAGCGTGAGATGGGTGAGCGTGCGCTCCTTCACGACCGCGTTGAGCGTCAGCGTGCGACCCCCGCGTTGCACAGTGAGCGTGAACGGCTGGCCGGATTTTCCTTGATACTTCGTGCGGAACTCCATTCCCCAATTTTGGTCCGCCGCCACCGCGACGCCGCCGACATTGCTCAACACATCACCCGGCTGTACACCCGCAGCTTCCGCCGAGCTGCCCGGCGTGACGGATTGCACCTGCACGCCGCCCGTGGTCGTGGGACCAGTAGAGATTCCGACGAACGGAATGCTGACGACCGAGCGGTTGATGGCCAGCCCCGCCTTGGCAAACACGGTCTCGTATGGCAATGAGTCGCGGCCATCGATGTAGCGGCGATAGAACGTGTCCACGTCGGGCATGCCGGCCGCGCGCAGCTCGTGCAGCAGATCCGCCGTCAGGAAACCCCTGTTCTGGCGATAGTACTTCGTGTACAGCGCGCGCATCACGTCATCGAGACTGTGCGCATTATCGCTGGCGTCACGGATCGAGACGTCGAGCAGAAAGCCGAGCAGCGAACCCTTCGGATAGTAGAGTTGCGAGCTATTGATGTAGACCTCGTTGATCCACGTCGCCTCACTGCCGTCCTCCACGCTCCAGGGCTCGGGTGTGGATTCCACCTGATCCATGTTCGACGTCGCGTTCCGGAGGAATTGATCCGGGGTCCAGAGGCCGGATCGCAGGTTCGTGATGTCCGCGTAGTAGTCGGTCACGCCTTCAGACCACCACAAGAGCGGCGTGTACTGCTCGCCGTGGTAATCGTACGGCCACATCTCGGCCGGGCGAATCCGCTTCACATTCCAGAGATGGAAGAACTCGTGCGACAGCAGCGGATACATGAAGTCGCCGAGGGTGCCGGACGCATCGGCGAACGCCTGCGCCGGCATGATGTCGTACTGCGAGTAGCTGTGCTCGAGGCCGCCGCCGAATCTGACCGGCTCGTGGATGACGTTGAAGAAGATCGTGTACACATCGTAGGGCGCGTCGCCCATGATGTGGTCCTGGACCGGCGCCATTTTCGCGATCCCGTTCCGCAAATTGGCGGCCACCGCGGGCGTGTAATCCGCGGCTGGCCACAGCGCGATCCGAATCCATTTCCCGCCCGCTTGCAGAGAATCGAGGTTGTATCGGCCCACGAACGTCATCGCGTCCGCCAGCTCGTGGTAGTTGGCGGCGTGGTACTCGCCATTGACCGGTCCCTTGAGCGCAGTCGTCACATGCCAACCGCTGGGCAGGTGGAAGCGCACGTCGGCGGGACGCTCGAGGTGGCTTTCTTCGAACATAAACAGATTGGTACCGAGAAACTGACCAAAGTCGCCGCTGACGCGCGCGATGGAGAGATCGATCGTGTCGGCGACGAAATCGAAGTCCACGGTCACGTGATCGCTGCCGCCGGTCACCACACGCCACGTGTCCTTATCCCGCCGATCCCACCGGAGCGACGCGCCGGCCGGGTTCTGCGCGGTGAATCCGTGGACGTAGCGGGCGTAATTCTGGATTTCATAGTTTCCCGGACTCCACGCCGGGAGCGACACGAACAGCGTCTCTTTTCCCGCCGTGGGGAAAATGGCGGCGACGGAGAACTCCTTCCTATCCGGATTCACACTGACATCGTAGACCGTCTGCGTCTGCGAAGCCAAAAACCGGGGAAGGATGAACGTGGTGACGGCGAGCAGGGCGAGACGACACGAATGACGCATCATTACTCCGCACAAGAGGTTCGGGACTCGGAGCAGCTCACCGATAATACCCACAAGGAGAACGGCCCCGGCAGCTCCACCGGGGCCGTCCGCCAAGTCGCCACCCTGCAGCGGCTTAGGACGAAACGCGCGCGCTCGCGTCGGCGACCATCGCGCGCAACTCCTTGCTGGGCTTGAAGACAGGAACGGGCCGCGCCGCTACTTCGACGGGATCACCAGTCCGTGGATTCCGCGCCATCCGCGTTTTGCGCTGACGGATCTTGAACGTCCCAAACCCGCGTATCTCAATGTTATGCTGCTCGGCTAGCGCTGCTTTGACCGCGTCGAGGAAGGAATCCACAACCCGCGCACAGTCCTTTTTTGAAATGAGGGGACCGGCAGTGCGAGCGATTTGCGCGGTGACCTTCTCGACCAGATCGGCCTTCGTCATTGGGTCCCCCCCGTCCCGAACGTCCGCCGGGTAGCAAAGTCGGGGGCTATGATACGGGCTTACTTATTTAGTGTCAAGAGCTTGTAGGAATTGTTGAAAGTGTCCCTGGGCGTCATGTGGGCCGGGCGACGCCTCCGGATGGTATTGGACGGCGAAAATCGGGTATTCCCGGTGCCGAATACCTTCGACCGTTCTGTCGTTGAGGTTAAGGTGCGTGACCTCAAGCGACTTCGCGCCGGGCACCCCCGACGTCTCCCCGCGGACCGCAAAGCCGTGGTTCTGGGACGTGATAAGTACTTGCCCCGTTGCGAGATCACGTACTGGATGATTGCCGCCGCGATGGCCATAGGGCAGTTTGACTGTCTCTCCGCCCAACGCGAGACCCATCAGTTGATGGCCGAGGCAGATCCCAAAGATCGGTATTGTCCCGTCGGACAGATCGCGAATGGTTTCGATTGCGTATCCCACGGCGGCCGGATCGCCGGGACCGTTGGACAGGAAGACGCCGTCCGGTTCGAGGTTGCGGACGGCAGCCGCGGTCGTCGCCGCGGGCACGACCGTCACGCGACATCCGTGCTGCACAAATAGTCTCAGGATGTTGCGCTTCATTCCGAAATCGAACGCGACGACGTGATGTGCCGCGTCGGCCGGACCTTCCGTGTAGGCGTTGGGAATGGTTGCCGCGCTCGCTAAATCGAGACCGTTCATCGAGGGCGATGCCGCCAGGGCTTTCGTGACCTCGGCTGTCGGCTCCTCGCCCAACGCCAGCACTCCGCGCATCGCGCCGCGCGAGCGGATGTAGCGCGTGAGCTGTCGCGTATCGACATCGGTGATGAGCGGCACTGTCGCGCCCGCGAGCCACTCGAGCAGCGGACCCGTGGCGCGCCAATTGGATGGCGTGCCCGACAGCTCGCGCACGACCACGCCGGCGACGCGCGGGCGGTCGGATTCGACGTCGTCCGGATTGATTCCATAGTTGCCGATCATCGGCGCCGTCATCACCACGATTTGGCCGAGATAGGAGGGGTCGGTAAAGACCTCCTGATAGCCGCTCAGGTTCGTGGTGAAAACGACTTCGGCGTAGGCTTGCTCGAACGGCAGTGGCGCGGTTCCGGCGAACCAGGCGCCGTCCTCTAGGAGGACGTAAGCGGGCGCGGCCTTACGGTCGACGATTGGTCGGGGGCTTGGCCGCTGGTGGCGCGGGTGGAGGCGTTGGCGCGGGTTGCGTCTCGATCGGCAGCGGCGTCTGCTGAACCGGCGCGGGGGCTTGCTGGCCCGCCCCCTGTTGCCCCTGGAGAACGGAGCGGACCTGCGTGCCCGACTTCGACATGAACGTGAGCATCAGCGCGATGAAGAGAAAGATCCCGGCGGTCCACCACGTCACTTTGGTGAGCAACGTGGTCGCCTGGCGACCGCCCATGATCGTTTCGGTGCCCGCGCCGCCACCCAATGTGGCGAGTCCGCCACCCTGCCCCGCCTGCAAGAGTACCGCGGTGGCGAGGATGAGGGAGTCGAGGATCAGGACGGCGACGAAAAACGTGTACATGCGCCGCGCAAGATACCTACGTTGCGGCGGTGCGCACAAGCTCAGCCCAGACTTTCGGATCGAGTGACGCGCCGCCGACGAGAACGCCGTCGAGCTCCCGCTCCGCAAGAAGCTCGGCGGCGTTTTTCACGTTGACGCTGCCGCCGTACAGAATCCGTGTTTCACCCGCCCGCCGGTCCTCGAGCCAACCGCGGATCGCCCGATGCACGTCGGCGGCGTCCTGGGGTGTCGCGTTACGACCAGTGCCGATTGCCCAGACCGGCTCATACGCGACGGTCGCCTGGACCTCGACGCGAGCTCCGAACGCCGCTTCCAGCTGTCGCGTGACGACGGTCAACGTTTCTCCGGCATCGCGCTGGGCCAGCGTTTCGCCCACGCAGAGCACAGGATGAAGATCCGCGCGGACGGCAGCCGCGAGTTTCTTGCCTGTCTGCTCGTACGTCTCGCCGAATACGTGCCGGCGCTCAGAGTGACCGATCAGCGTGGCACGCGCGCCCGCCTGAGCCGCCAATGGACCGGAGATCGCGCCTGTGAACGCGCCTTTGGGTTCCCAATAAATGTCCTGGGCGCCGGCCCGCAGATCGGCGCGCTTCGCTACGGCGGTGGCGACCGCCTCGAGTGAAACGGCGGGCGGGAAAAACCAGACCTGCCGGTCCGGTCGTTCGGCGTACTGCCCCAGAAATGTCGACAGATAGGTCCGCGCGTCGGCGGGACCGATATGCATCTTCCAATTGGCCGCAAAAAGGAGCGCTCTCAAGCGTCCTCGAGCGCAGCCACGCCCGGCAGCACCTTTCCTTCCAGAAACTCGAGTGACGCCCCCCCACCGGTCGACACGTGGGTGAGCTTGTCTTCCAATCCAGCGACGGCGGCGACCGAATCGCCACCGCCCACCACGGTCACCGCGCCTTTCTTGCCCGCCTCGACGAGGGCTGTGGCAATGGCGCGGGTGCCGGCGTCAAATGGCGGCGTCTCGAAGACACCCATCGGACCGTTCCAGAAGATCGTCTTCGCGCCTAGGAGACGGGCTCGGAAGTCGTGCTGCGTGGCCGCATCGATATCGTAAACGGCCCAACCCTTGGGAATCGCGTCGGCCGGCACCGACCGGCTTTCGCGGGCGCGTTCGAGCGAAGGGGCGATGACAGCGCCCCGGGGCAGGATGAGCTTCTTGCCCGAGTGCGCGAGCAGCTCTTTGGCGAGCGCGATGCGGTCGGGCTCGACGAGCGACGAACCAACTTCGAGCCCCATCGCGGCGAAGAACGTGCAGGCCATCGCGCCACCGATCAGCAGCTCGTCGACGCGCGGCAGCAACGAGCGGATGACATCGATTTTCCCTGAGATTTTGGCGCCGCCTAACACGGCGATAAACGGCCGCTTCGGGTCCCGGAGTAACTCGCCCAGGTACTTGAGCTCTTTCTCCATCAGAAAGCCGGCGACGGCGGGCTTGAGCAAGTGCGCGACCGCTTCAGTCGACGCATGCGCGCGGTGGGCGGAGCCGAACGCGTCGTTCACGTAGAGATCGCCGAGGGCGGCGAAGGTTTGCGCGAGCTCGGGATCGTTCTTTTCTTCGCCCGGCCAGAAGCGCGTGTTCTCGACGAGCGCGACGCCGCCGCGCGGCAGGCGTCGCGTCGTGGCGACGCCGGTGACGGGATCTGGAATGAACTCGACCGGAGCGCCGAGCAGCTGCTCCAGGTCACGCACGATCTGTTTGAGGGAGAATTGTGGATCGGGTCCTCCCTTCGGGCGGCCGAGGTGCGATAGCAGGATCACCCGCGCGCCCTTCTCACGCAGATATTTGATCGTCGGCAGTGAGGCGCGGAGCCGCGTGTCGTCCGTGACCTTCCCGTTCTTCAGAGGAACGTTGAAGTCGACCCGCACTAACGCCCGCTTGCCGTCCAACGCCTGCGGGGGCAGATCCCGCAGGCTGCGTTTCGTCAAGGGCGGCGCCCGATATAGGCGAGCAAGTCGACGCAGCGCGCGGAGTAGCCCATCTCGTTGTCGTACCATGACGACACGTGCACGAGACTGCCGTCGATCACGGCCGTCGACATGGAATCCACGACGCTCGAGTAGAAGCTGCCGATGTAGTCGACCGACACGAGCGGCTCGTCACTCACGTCGAGAATGCCCTTGAGTGATCCTGCGGCGGCTTGACGGAACGCCGTGTTCACCGCGTCGACGGTGGTGGAGCGCTCGACTTCAGCCGTGAGATCGACGATCGACACATCGGGCGTGGGAACGCGCAGCGACACGCCGTCGATCTTGCCCTTCACCTCGGGGATCACGAGGCCGGTGGCTTTGGCGGCGCCCGTAGTGGTCGGGATGATGCTGAGTGCCGCCGCCCGCGCGCGCCGCAGGTCCTTGTGCGGCAGATCGAGGATCTGCTGGTCGTTCGTGTAGCTGTGGACGGTCGTCATGAAGCCGTGCTTGAAGCCGAAGTTGTCCATCACGACTTTGACGACGGGGACCAGGCAGTTGGTGGTGCACGAGGCGTTCGAGATGATGTGATGTTTGGCGGGATCGTACTTCTCGTGGTTGACGCCCATGCAGATCGTGATGTCTTCACCCTTGGCGGGCGCGGAAATCACAACTTTCTTGGCGCCAGCCGCGAGATGCTTGGCGGCGTTGTCGCGATCGGTGAATCGGCCGGTGCTCTCGAGCACCAGCTCCACGCCCAGATCCTTCCACGGCAGTTTCTCGGGCTCCCTGATGGCCGACACTTTGATCTGTTTGCCGTTTACGATCAGCGCGTCGCCTGTCGCCTCGACGGTGCCGGGAAAGCGTCCGTGCACCGAGTCGTACTTGAGGAGATGCGCGAGCGTCTTCGTGTCGGTGATGTCGTTGACCCCAACGAATTCGAGGTCTCCGCCGGCTTGCTTGGTGATCGTCGCGGCGCGCAGCACGTTTCGTCCGATGCGGCCGAACCCATTGATCCCTACCCGAACCGCCATGACGCTCCCCTTACGTGAAGTCTGGAATTGCTGCGCGGGCGAAGGTTACGCCCATGACTCGCGTCGCGCCGGCCTGCGCTAATGCCCTCGCTGCTTCGGCCAGCGTCGCGCCCGTCGTAAAAACGTCGTCAACAAGTATCACCACCGACGGGGCTCGAGGCCTTGCGACCGCAAACGCACCTGCGACGTTCGCTAGCCGAGTCTCCGGTGTCAACGCCGTTTGCGTCGGCGTTTCGCGCGTGCGCGCGAGCAAGTGAGGCAGCACGGGCACTCTCCACTGTCTGCCCAACGCGCGCGCGAGCGCGTCGCTCTGATTGTAACCACGCTGCCGCAGTCGCTTCGGCGCGAGCGGAATGGGAGCGAGGGCCGACGAACCGATGGTCGAATCAGCAAGACCGCCCATCACCGCCGCCATATCGTCGGCGATGCGCGGAAGTCCGCCATACTTGAGCGCGTGCACGGCCGCTCGAGCACCCTCAGACAGCCAGACCGCGGATCGCACGGATTGGAGCGCAGCAGGCCAGTCGACACAGAGACGACAAGGGCCGAAATGCGGCTCGGGCTGACCGCAGCGCTCGCACCACGGCGGTCGTACTGGGCGCCAACGTTGCCGGCACACGGCGCAGACCAACGACTGCGCGTTCCGGACGCTGAGGAGTCCATGACACAGGAGACACTCCGCCGGCAGCAGCAGCTGCTCGACCGCGGCAACGCTAGACACGCAGCGCGCGGTTGACGGCGGCTCGCATGACTTGCACCGGTGCGTCGCTACCTGGGAAGAAGCGGGGAAACGACGCCGCTCCTTGCTGCACGAGCATCTCCCGTCCGTCCTGAGCCTCGATGCCGCGTTCACGCAGCGCATGCACCCAACGCGTCTCCTGCGGTGCGTACACGAGATCGAGCGCCTTGCTGACACCGGGAATGTGGTTGACGTCGATCGGTAGCGGATCGTGCCCGGCCAGTCCCACCGGCGTCGCGTTGATCGCCACGTCGATCTCGACCGCGCCCGCGGCGACCTCGACTTCGGCCCCGATCGTTCGCCCCCAGGCGGCGAACTCTCTGGCGCGGTCCGCATTGCGGGACCGGACCCACAGCCTGGCGCCGCGGTCAGCTGCGGTCACCGCGACCGCGCGCGCGGAGCCGCCGGTTCCGACCACGAGCCACCGGCCGCCCTTGCGCGCCACACCCAAGTGATCCAACGCCGCTGACGCACCGAATACATCCGTGTTGTCTCCGACCAATCCGCCGTCTTCGGTCCAGAACGTATTGCACGCGCCCACGCGGGCGCAGACATCCGTTTTGCGCATCACGGATCGTTCGACCGCTTCTTTGTGAGGAACCGTCACGTTGCCGGCGCCGCCCGTGGCGGCTTGCATGGCGAGCACGTCGGACAGCGATCCGGCGGGGACGCGCAGCGCGACGTAGACCGCATCGATCCCCAGCGCGCGGCAGGCGGCGTTGTGCATCACGGGAGACAGGGAGTGGGCCACCGGATCGCCGATGACCGCGAGAAGTCGTGTCTTAGCGCTGATCTCCACGCTTACTTTCGGCGGCGAGTCGTTCGGCGACGGCGGCCGCGAGGGCTTCGAGCTCCTCACAAGTGTCGCGGTACACTTCGAGGTCTCCGCCGAAGGGATCACTCACTTCGTCACCACCGCGACCGACATACTCGCCGAGGACGAACACGCGTCCTTCGCCGCCCAGCTCGTCGACGCGCGCGCGATGGTGCCGGGCCATCGTGAGAATCAGGTCGGCTTGCTCAACGAGCTCCCGGGTGAGCAGACGCGCGCGGTGACCGGAGAGGTCGAGCCCACGCTCGAGCCCGACCAGGTACGCGCCTTCGGAAGCGGGCGCGCCATCCCAGGCACCCGTTCCTGCGGATGTCACCTGCATTTCAAGCCCTCGTTCCTTGAGCGCGCGCTCGAGCAGCGCGGCGGCGAGCGGGCTACGGCAAATGTTGCCGGTGCAGACAAAGAGGACGTGCTGGGTCATGGAGCGAGCCGACCGACGGCGCGGCGCAGCTCGCTCAGACTGAGCGTTCCTTCGCGCACGATCTGCGCCTCCGGTCGCGTGCAGTCAACGACGGTGGATGGCGGCCGGTTCCCCAGGACCCCGCCATCGAGGACGAGCAGCGTTCCCGACTCCACGGCTGGCGCGAAGTCGCGCGCGATTGCAGCGGCACCCGGGCCCGGCGGTTGGCCGGGAAGATTGGCGGAGGTCGAGGTCAGCGGCGCGCCCAGAGCCGCGATCAGACTCGCGATCGCCTGATGCGAGGTCCAACGCACAGCGATGCCGCCGTCCGGCCCGCGCAACAGATCCGGCAGCTGCCCAGAGCCGCCGGGCAGGACGAGCGTGAGCGGTCCCGGCCAGAAGGCGCGCGCCAGCGCGTCGGCCGAAGCATTGAACGCGAGGCCGTGTGCCTCAGCCATGCCCCGATCGCTGATGAGCAGGAGAAACGGTTTGCCCGCGGACCGTCCCTTCAATGCCGCGAGCGCCGCCACGTCGGCTTGCAAGGCGCGCGAGCCGAAGCCGTAGACCGTCTCGGTGGGGTACGCGAGCAAGCCACCCGCCCTGAGATGCTTCACCACGCGTGGAATCGCCGCGGCGACGTCCGCCGCTGACTGAAATGGCAGCGGCTTCACCAGAGCTCACGGGCGAGCGCCTCGGCGATCCGGAAATCGTCGGCCGTCGTGATCTTGACGTTATACGGCGAATCGGGAATCAACTCGACCGGGAAGCCCGCCCGCTCACACACTTCGGCGTCATCGCTCGGCGCTCCCCCGTTGAGCGTCGCGTCCTCGAGCTGCGCATATGCATCGTCGAGCATCTGCCGTGGGAATCCTTGCGGTGTCTGCGCGCGCCAGATGCGCTCGCGATCAACGGTGCGCGCAATGCGTGGCGTCGGCCGGTCGCTGCCCTGCCCCACTTCCTTGAGCGTGTCAGATGCTGGAACGGCTGCCACGGCGCCGACGCCCGCACGCGCCCGCGCGATCACGGCGTCAATGGTACCGCGACTGACGAAGGGCCGGGCGGCGTCGTGTACGAGGACGACGCTCGTCCCGGATCGGAGTGCTTGGAGGCCGGCGCGCACGGAGTCCACGCGCTGCGGACCACCCGCAACGAGTCCGAGGCTGTCGCCGCGGAGTTTGCCGAGCCACTCGGGTGGGCGATCGGCATAGCCGGGAGGGAGGACGACGATGACCTGCCGCACTTCCGGATGTGAGGTGAAGGGACGCAACGCGCGGAGCAGCATCGGAACGCCGAGGATCGGACGAAACTGCTTCGGCTCGCCGGGTCCTGCCCGTACGCCTCCGCCCGCCGCCACCACGACGACTCCAATATCAGGCGGCGAGGCGCCGGGTGAGCTCACTGATTCCCTCCAGCCCTATGACTTCGAGGTCGCTGCTCGTCCGCTGCGAGCGCGCCGACAAGAACACGCGGCGGAACCCCTGCCGCGCCGCTTCGACGAGTCGGCGTTCGACACCGGCGACGGGGCGGATTTCGCCGCCGAGACCCACTTCGCCGAGAAAGAGCGCATCCGCTGGAACGGGGCGGTCGTGGACCGTCGAGACGAGGGCGGCCAGGACGGCAAGGTCCGTCGATGGCTCAACCAATCGCACGCCACCGGTGACATTCACAAAAACGTCCAGGCTTCCGAACGGCAGGCCGGCGCGGCGCTCGAGGACCGCGAGCAGCAGCGCGAGCCGGCGGTGATCGAGGCCGGTGGCAACGCGCTGCGGCGTTCCGAAACCGGCCTTCGATGCGAGCGCCTGGATCTCCACGAGCATCGGCCGGGTCCCTTCCATCAACGCCGTGATCGCCGAGCCTGACGCGCCGGTCGAGCGCCCGGCCAGGAACGCGGCCGCGGGGTCTGCGACCGGCTCGAGACCCGCGCCCGTCATGCGAAACACACCTATCTCATCGACCGAACCGAAGCGGTTCTTCACCGCGCGCAGGATCCGGTGATCGAGTGTGGTTTCTCCCTCGAAGTAGAGCACGGTGTCGACGATGTGCTCGAGTGTCTTCGGACCCGCAATGCCGCCGCCCTTGGTGACGTGCCCAACGAGCAGTACCGCCGGCCCCGATTCCTTGGCGAACCGCATCAGCCGGGCGGCGCACTCGCGGACCTGGCCGACGTTGCCGGGAGCGCCTTCGAGCTCTTCAGTGTAGGTCGTCTGCACCGAGTCGAGCAGGACAACGCTCGCCTTCAGCTGCGCGGCGTGAAGCAGAATGGATTCGAGGCGCGTCTCGCCGAGAACGTGAATGCCGCCGGCATCCTCCTGCAAGCGATCGGCGCGCAGGCGCAATTGGTCGGGCGACTCCTCGCCCGAGACATACAGCGTCGCGATGCCCTGGCTCTCGAGCCGTGCGGCGCACTGCATGAGGAGCGTGGATTTGCCGATGCCGGGCTCGCCGCCGACGAGAACAACGGAGCCCGGAACAATGCCCCCACCCAAGACGAAATCGAATTCTGCCAATCCGGTGCGCCAGCGGTCTTTGCCGACGGTTGGAAGGTTGGAAAGTTGGACGGGAACAGCGGTCGTTTCCTTCCAACCTTCCAACTTTCCAACTTTCCGTCCAACCACTTCTTCCACCAGCGCGTTCCACGCCCCGCATGCGTCACACTTTCCACCCCATTTAGGCTGGTCCGCGCCGCATTCGGTGCACCGAAAAACCGAATGGGCTTTAGACACGGCCGGCCTCGAGGGGGGGAGCCTCGCGCGCCGTGTAGTTGTCGAAGCGCGTGTATTCCTTCTTGAAGTGCAGCTTCACGGTGCCGGTGGGGCCATTGCGCTGTTTCCCGACGATCACCTCCGCAATGCCCTCGATGCTATCGTTTGTTTTGGGATCCACCGGGCCGTCGTAGAACTCCTGCCTATAGATGAAGCAGACGACGTCGGCGTCCTGCTCGATTGCCCCGGACTCGCGCAGGTCGGACAGCTGCGGCCGGCGGTGCTCCCCTCCCCGCTGTTCGGGCGCGCGCGAGAGCTGCGAGATTGCGACGACGGGCACGTCGAGCTCCTTGGCGAGCGCCTTGAGGGAGCGGGAGATGTAGGAGATCTCCTGCTGCCGGTTCTCGACGTCGCCGGGACCTTGCATCAATTGCAAGTAGTCCACGATCACGAGCGCAATGTCGTGCTCGGCCTTCAACCGGCGTGCCTTCGAGCGCATGGCCAGCGGCGTGAGCGCGGCGGAGTCGTCAATCCAGATCGGCGCCGTCCCCAACAGTCCCGCGGCCCGTGCAAGCTTCGGGTAATCATCGTCGCGGAGCTGGCCGCGCCGCAGCCGCTGCGCATCGACCAGCCCTTCCGAGCAGAGCAGCCGCTGCACGAGCTGATCCTTCGACATCTCCAGCGAAAAGAAGGCGACGCCGGTGTTGTGCTCGATCGCGGCGTGCTGCACGATATTCAGCGCAAGCGCGGTCTTGCCCATGGATGGACGCGCGGCGATGATGACGAGATCGGCGCGCTGGAAGCCAGCCGTGTAGCGATCCAGATCGACGAATCCGCTGGGGACCCCAGTCAACGCGCCCGCGCCCGATTGGAGTTGCTCGATCCGCTCCATCGTCGGCCAGATCAGCTCCTTGATGCGAATGAACTCCTCGGTGCGCCGGAATTGCGCCACCTGGAAGACGCGGTGCTCCGCATTGTCGAGCACTTCGCCGGCGGTACCGTGGCCCTCGTAGATGTCCTGGATGATGCCGGTGGCCGCCTCGACGAGCCGGCGCAGCACCGCCTTGTCGCGCACGATCCTGGCGTGGTAGTCGATGTTGGCGGCGGTGGGGACGACATCGATGAGCGCCGCGATGTATTCCATCCCGCCGGCGCGGTCCAGGTCGCCGCGGCGCGACAGTTCATCGCGCAACGTCACGGGATCGATGACGTCGCCGCGCTCGGTCAGCGACAGCATCGAGCGGAACAGCAGCCGATGGCCTTCTCGGTAGAACATCGTGTCGTCCAGGACTTCAGCGGCTTTGAGCGCGGCGTCCTGGTCGAGCATCATGGCGCCGAGGACGGCTTGCTCGGCTTCATTACTCCATGGGGTCTGCCGACCCGCGAACTCAGTCGTCGAGGAGGCGAGCGGCGATACGGACGTCATCCCAGGTTGGTCTCTTCCAATGAGGGTTACGCAGCAGAGCAGCCGGGTGATAGGTCACCACGACCGGGATGCCGCGGAAGCGATGGATCTGATTGCGGAGCGATCCTAACGACTGTTTGGTGTTGAGGAGCGACTGCGCTGCCGTCCCCCCCATCGCCAGAATCACGTTCGGCTTCACCAGCTCGATCTGACGATAGAGGAAAGGCAAGCAGGCCGCGATCTCATCGTATTGCGGGAGCCGATTCTCGGGCGGCCGGCACTTCACGATGTTGCAGATGAAGACCTGGTCTCGAGGCAACTTGATCGCCTCGAGAATCTTGGTGAGCAGCTCGCCCGCCCGACCTACGAAGGGGCGGCCGGTTTCGTCTTCGGTGCGACCGGGGCCTTCTCCAATGACGACGAGGCGCGCCGTGGCGGACCCTTCCCCGGGAACCGTGTTGATCCGTCCCTCGCATAGCTTGCACTTCTGACAGGCCGCAATGAGAGTCGCAACGTCGGTGAGTGTCGCTGCCCGTTGGATAGGATCGGAGGCGAACAAGTCTTCAGCAGGTGGGTCGAAGCTCAGCCCCGCTGATGGGGTGTCCGTTGCGGGTTTGGTTTTCCCCGGACCTGCGTCCGGGGTCAGAACTTGGGTGGCCGGTGCCGTAGTCAGATTGTCTGACCCCGGGCGCAAGCCCGGGGTTGAGGAAATGGGCGGGAGAATCACCGCATCTCCCCCTAAGAGCCGCTGCTGTTTCAGATATTCGATTGCCAGAGCCCGGCCGTCAGTCAAAGCGCTTCTTCCACGACGTCGAGGATGCGTTCGGCCACGTCGCGCTTGGGCAGCAGCGGCAGGTCGACTTGCTTGCCGTTGCGTCCCAAAATCGTCACGCGATTCGTCGTGACCTCGAATCCCGCACCGGGCTCGAGGGCGTCATTGAGGATCACGAAGTCGAGCGCCTTATTCTGCATCTTGGACCGCGCCTTGGCGAGACCGTTCCCGGTTTCCAGGGCGAAGCCGACCACAACCATCCGCTTCGGTCGCTCGAGTGAGGCGAGAATGTCCGGCGTCGCTTCCAGCTCGACCGTGAGCGGACCGTTCTCCCGCGGTCGCTTCTTGTCGGCGAGCTGCTTGGGACGATAGTCCGCGGGCGCGGCGCTCATGATCAGGGCGTCCGCATCTTTCACGAGCGCCTGGACCGCACGCTGCATCTCCTCGGTGGTCTCGACGTGCTGCGTCGCAAGACCGGAAGGCGGCGCCAGCTCCGTTGGACCCGTCACGAGCACGACGTTGGCTCCGCGGCTCGAGGCGGCCTCCGCTAACGCATATCCCATGCGACCGCTCGATGGATTCGTGATGACGCGCACCGGGTCGAGGTGTTCGCGCGTCGGCCCGGCCGTCACGACGACTCGTTTGCCGGACCACTTGCTCTTCGGATTCCCTTGCTGCGCTTTTCCGAGGAGCCGTTCCGCCTCCGCGAGGATCGTCTCGGGTTCACTCATCCGGCCCGGCCGTTCGCTCGGCCCTTCGGCGAGCGCGCCGATCTCCGGGCCGACAAAATGCCAGCCACGCGCGTTGAGTGTCTTGACGTTCGCGGTGGTCGCCGGATTCGCGTACATCGCGTCGTTCATCGCAGGCGCCGCGAGAACGAGGCGGTCGGCGCGCGCGAGCAGCAGCGCCGTGAGCAGGTCGTCCGCCATTCCCATCGCGGCGCGCGCGAGAACGTTCGCCGTCGCGGGCGCCACGATGACGAGATCGGGATCTTTGGCGAGATCGATGTGCGCGAGGGCCCGGCCCCGCTCCCACAGCGAGGTGAGGACCGGACGACCGATGAGCGCTTCGAACGTCAGCGGCTGCACAAACTCGGTGGCCGCGGCGGTGAGCACCACATCCACGGTGGCTCCCGCTTCGGTCAGCCGGCGAGCCAGTGTACAGCTCTTATAGCAGGCGATTCCGCCCGACACGCCGAGCACGACGTGACGGTCGGTGAAGGACATCAGGCTTCCTGCTGGCGCCGCCGCCGCACCAGGCGGTACTTGAGGCCGCCGCGCACCAGCTCGTCGAATGCGCGCGTGGTGAGCTTCTCTTCCCAATCGACGGAACGGTCGCGCGGGAAATCGTTGACGTAGCGAGCGAATTTGGCCGCCACGAGCACGCCGAGATACTTGTTCTGCGTTTGTCCTGCGACTTCTGCCGGGGTCACAATGCGCATTGCTCAGCCTTTCTGTTGGTGCAGTTCATCATAGAGTCGTTGGGCCTCGGCTTGCAGTCCGCGCCCGTAGTTCGTGATCCACTCGAAGTCTTTCTTTTCTCTGCTCCGGCCCCGCGTGTCATCGGCAATGCTCACGACCTCGGCAACCGCCTTGGCGAGATCGTCGTTGCGAATCCACCGATCGAACAACGTCGACTGCTGCAACTCGTATTCGGCCCGCTCCAGGCGCTGGCGGATCTGCTCGATCGATTCACTCTTCCGCTGATGCAGTCGCTCCAGCAACACCCGCGGATCGCTCGGCAAAATGAAGATCGAGACTGAGCGAGGATGCGGAAACTGCTCCCGCACCTGTCGCCCTCCCTCGACCTCGATGTCGAGGAGCACGTGCTTGCCGGCTTGCAGCACTTTCTCCACTTCGTCCTTCAGCGTGCCGTACAACTCACCCGCGTACTCGGCATACTCGAGGAACTTGCCGGCGCCGACGGCTTCGAGGAACTGCGTCCGCGTCTGAAAGTGATAGTCCACTCCGTCCCGCTCATCGGGACGAGGCGCCCGCGTCGTCGCCGACACCGAGAAGCCGAATCGATCGGGATACTGTTCGCGGACCGCCCTCGCGATGGTCGTCTTGCCGCCGCCCGAAGGCGCGGACAGGACGACGATCCGGGGCCGTGCCGTCACTCCAAATTCTCCAACTGCTCCCGGAACTTCTCGAGGTCCCCCTTCATCGCGATCACGGTCTGCGTGATCCGTGCATCATTGGCCTTGGAGCCCATCGTGTTCACCTCGCGCAACAACTCCTGCGCCAGGAACCCGAGCTGCTTTCCGACCGGCTGATCCGACTTGAGCGCCGCACGCGCCGCCTCGATGTGAGCGCGAAAGCGCACCAGCTCCTCGGTAATATCCACCCGGTCGGCGAGCAATGCGATTTCGAGCGCCAAACGCTGTTCATCAACTGTGGCGGCCGAGGTCAGCTCAGCAATGGCTTGTTTCAGCCGCTGATGCTCCGCCTTCAGTCGCGCGGGTGCCTGCGCCTCGACCTCGCGCGCTGCTTTCTCGAGCGCGTCGAGCCGGTCATTCAACTCGATCGCGAGCGCCCGACCTTCCCGTTCGCGCATCGCCACCACGTCGCGCGCCGCGCGTTCCACGATCGGCTTGACGTCGGCCCACTGCACCGCGTCCTGGTCGCGGCCATTCACCGCCGTCAACACATCCGGATGCCGGGCGACGAAGGCCAGATCCACCGTCCCCTTGAGCTTCAGCTTCTTCTTGAGCTGCTGGGCGGCGGCCAGCACCTGTTTCGCGCGCGACAGGTCAACGGCGACGCCGCTCTCTTTGGGTGGCCCATCGACCCATCGCGCCGTGACCGCCACATGCCCGCGCTCCAGCAGCTGGCGCAGCCGGTCGCGCATCTCGATTTCGACGCCGGCGAGATCGGCCGGCAGCTTCAGCTGCGGGTTGAAGTAGCGGTGGTTGACGGTGCGGATGTCTACCCGCAGACGTCCGCCCCCGGTTGAGACTCGATCTTCGGCAGAGCCGAAGCCTGTCATGCTGCGCGGCACAAGTCGTTAAATGTAGTCGGGGAAGCTAGTTCGTGAAGAACCAGCGGGCGCCGTACTGCTGGACGCTCTTGGGAAAGCCCAGCCCCGCTACGTAACTCGAGCGCATCACATTCACGTTCTGGATGCACCAAAAGATCGTGACCCCGGCGAGCTGCAGCTCGAGGTTCGTGTCGACGAAACTCGCGCCGCCCATGGTACGCTGGATCGCCGCGGTCGTATCGACGCCGCCCAGCGCCCAGCTGCTCCAGGACTCCATGGCGACCTCACCGTGCAGCGCGAAGATGCCGCTCTTGAAAACGCGCCAGAATTTGGAATGGAAGGTCGCGGCGATGCGGGCGTGATGCGGCGGCTCGAAGTCGCCACCGCCCACCACCGCATCGAAGTACCAGCCGGACAGCGTGAATCCCGGAAGCACTCGCAGCGACGCGTGGCCGGCTATAAAGTCGGTCGAGGGAGTGGGATGCAGAGCGGTGACCGTCTTGATTCCGACAGCGAACGCCAGCGGCGCGAATGGATCGCGACGCCCACGCCCGATCTCGATCATGAGTCTCGGGCTGTCGAAGCGCACCCATCCCGCGACGTCATTCGTCCGCTGGAGCGAGTCCTTGGCGACGAACAACGCTTGTACGTCGCGTTGCCACGCCGCCTCCGCGCGCGCGGAAAATCCCAGTGGCAGCGCGATGCCGGCTGTGAGATATGCGCGGTCGCCGGTTCGTCCACCCGTGTAGCTGGAGTGACGCACCGTGCCGGCCAGCGTGAAAAACGAAACAGGCGCCCAACCGGCGCGAGCTTCCAATTGCTGCGGGAGGCCGGCGGCGCCCAACCGAGCCGTGGCCGTCACATTAGCTCTGCGCCAGGTATTGCTCGCTTCGACCGTGATGCTCGAGACGGTCCGCGGCGCGATCGCCGTGTCCTGGCTGATCGCGCTGGTGGCGAGCGCGGTGCTGAGCCGGTACCCCAACCCATCCTCGCGCTGGCCGACAAACAGGCGCAACAGCCGCTCGCGACGATCCTGCCGCCACGGGTCCACGCCGTCCCCAGCGGCGCGATGCCAGCTGGAGCTCGCGATTTGAAAGGAGGCACCCACGCGCGCGCCCGGTGGCACGTACTCGAACTTGAGCCACAGGTCACTCGTTCCGAAGGGCGTGATCGTACTGCCCACCGGCCCAATGCCGATGCTGTTCCAGTCGGCGAGGAGTGCGACGCCAAAACCGGAACGTCCGCGCGTGGCATATCCGGCGCGATAGCCCGCGATGTCATAAACGCCTGTCAGAATCCCGATCTGTGTGGCCGCGGATGTCGACCGTGCGCGAGCCGTGACGAGATAGACCCGCAGCGAGCCGGGAAGTACGATGACGTCGACGCGCTCGAGCGGCGCCAGGGCAATGCGTGCCGGGTCGATATAGATCGAGTCCCGTCCCAAAGGCACGAACGGCACGCCATCCCAGTAGATCTCGAGCGCCGCCGGGCCACGGCCGCCATACAGGACGATCTCGGCCTGTCCATACCAGCCGCCGCGCGCGACGTACACGCCCGGTATGTGGCCCAGGAGATCGCTGAGCGTGCGAACTCGGTTGAAGAGCAGCGAGTCGGTGGTGAAGGTGTACCGCGACCCCGGCGGCAACGGGCCCGGCGCGATCGCGGCGGCGAATACGGGCAGCAGCGCCGGCGTGGTATCGCGGGCCGTGGTGTCGCGTTGCGTCGAGTCGTGAGCTGCGGTGGTGTCTCGGCGGGTCGTATCAGCCTGAGCGGCCGCGCCGGAGGCGAACGCGCTGGACAACCCGAGCGCGAGCAGACTGCCGCGAATCAAGCGCCCGCAGCGCCAGCGCGTTTGAGCAAGAATTCGGTGAACAGCCGCACGCCGATCGCCGTCGGTCCCTTTGCGTGACTTGGGCCTTCGCCTTCGAGATAGGCCGTCCCTGCGATGTCGAGATGCACCCACGGAAAGCTGTCCACGAACTCGCGCAGGAACCACGCGCCGGCAATCGTGCCGGCCGCGCGGCCGCCGGAATTCTTGACGTCGGCGACGTCGGACTTCAGCAGCTCCCGATAATCGTCCCACAGCGGCAGCGGCCAGCAGCGCTCGCCGGCGCGCTCGCCGGCGTCGCGTACCTCCGCGAGCAACGCCTCGTCGTTGCCCATCATGCCGATCGCATGATGGCCGAGTGCGATGACGACGGCGCCGGTCAGCGTCGCGGCATCGATCGCCGCAGCCGGCTTGAAGCGCCGAGCGTACGACAGCGCGTCGCAGAGAATCAGGCGCCCCTCGGCATCGGTGTTGATGATCTCGATCGTCTTCCCCAGGTGGCTTTTCACGACGTCGCCCGGTTTGATCGCGGTGCCGGAGGGCAGATTTTCCGTGGCGGGGATCAGGCCAACGACGTTGATCTTGGGCTTCAGGCGTCCCAGGACTTCGAACGCGCCGAGTACGGCGGTCGCACCCGACTTGTCGAACTTCATGTCCTCCATGTTCGCGGCGGGCTTGATCGAGATTCCACCCGAATCGAACGTGACGCCCTTGCCGATCAGCACAACGGGGGCGCCTGTGCCGCCCTGATACTCCAGCACAATAAACCGCGGTTCCTCCGCGCTTCCCTGGGCGACGGCGAGCAGCGCCCCCATCCCTTCCTTCTTTATCTGTGCGAGATCGAGGATCGTGACGCCGAATTTGTAGGTGGTCGCGAGTTTGCGAGCCTGCTCGCCGAGGAAGGTGGGGGTGCAGACGTTGCCAGGCTGCATTTGGAGATTGCGCGTGAAGAGGTAGCCGGCAGCCACCGCATCGCCGATGCGCCGGCCGGCCTCGGCTTCCTCCTTGTCGGCCTTGTCTATGACGATTTCGACCGACTCGAGCTCTGGCTTGGGATCCTCGGGCTGCTTTTTGAGCTCGGTGAATTGCCAGCCGCCCTGCGCGGCACCTTCAATCGCCACCTGTACGATTTCGGCGACGCCGAGGCCACCACGCGCTTCCTTTGCCACTGCTATGGTGAATGTCTTGGTCCCCAGGCTGTGCGCGCGCTTGGCTGCTATCGCTGCACCGCGGCGAATCGAGCTGCGCGTGATCTCGGTCGCCTTTCCAATGCCCACGAGCAGGATGCGCTCAGCCTTGCCTGAGGGGGCGCCATAAACAAGAAGCGCCTCGTCCTTCTTGCCCTTGTAGTCTCCCGACGCGATCGCGCGCTCGAGACTCGCATCCTTGAGCGGCGCTTGATTGTCCGAGACCAGGACCGCCAGTAAAGGACTCTCGACGCTCTCGAGGGAGCGCGTTGAGATGAGATTTTTCACGAAAGGTGCTCGATGATGGCGTCGGCGAATGCGGAGGTCGAGACCTCTGTCGCACCCGGGAGCTGCCGCGCCAGATCGTAGGTGACGTGTTTCGACGCAATCGCGCCTTCGAGGCCGCGGACGATCGCGCGTCCCACATCTTCCCATCCCAGCTCTTCGAACATCATCACGCCCGAGAGGATGACGCTGCTGGGATTCACTTTGTCCTGGCCCGCGTATTTCGGCGCGGTGCCGTGCGTCGCTTCGTACACGGCGTACCCGTCCCCCACGTTGCCACCGGGCGCCAGGCCCAACCCGCCGACTTGCGCGGCCGCCGCATCGGAGAGGTAGTCGCCGTTGAGATTGGGCGCGGCGATCACGGAGTACTCGTCCGGACGCAGCACGAGCTGCTGAAACATGGCGTCGGCAATGCGATCCTTGATCATCACTTTGCTCACATCCTCTTTCCGCTTAGCGCCCTCGGCTTCAGTCACGGTCTGCTCCGCGAATCGCTCCTTGGCGACTTCGTACCCCCAGTCCCGAAACCCGCCCTCCGTGAACTTCATGATGTTGCCCTTGTGGACGAGGGTCACGGAAGGACGCCGCCGCTTGATCGCGTACTGGATCGCCTTCACGATCAGGCGCTGCGATCCGAATTTCGACATCGGCTTGATACCGATCGCGCTGCCGGCGCGAATCTTCGCCCCAAAACGGCGCTGCAGGAATTCGATCAACGCGTCGGCTTCCGGGCTCCCTGCCTTGTACTCGATGCCGGCGTAGACGTCTTCGATGTTTTCTCGAAAAATCACGATGTCGAGTTTCCCCGGCTGTTTGACGGGCGCCGGGACGCCGGCGATATACCGCACCGGCCGAATGCAGGCGTACAGATCGAGCAGTTGCCGCAAGGCGACGTTGAGCGAGCGAATGCCGCCGCCGACGGGCGTGGTCAACGGGCCCTTGATGGCGACGCGGTGCTCGCGGATGATGCCGAGGGTCTCTTCGGGCAGCCAGTCGCCCGATTGATTGAACGACTTTTCTCCGGCCAGTATTTCCCGCCAGACGATGCTGCGCTTGCCACCCGACGTGCGCGCGACCGCGGCGTCGAAGACCTTGGCCGCGGCGCGCCAGATGTCGGGCCCGGTACCGTCGCCTTCGATGAAGGGGATGATGGGATGGTCGGGAACGATCCAGTGTCCATCCCGGTAGTCGATCTTCGCCCCGACGGCGCCGCCGCGGCGACCTTCAAGCTGGGTTGGCATGGACCCCAGTTTACCACAAAAAGGCCCGCCTTTGCAGGCGAGCATTTTCCGTTTGGGGTGACGCGCCGGAACAGGCGGAGGTGCTACCGTGTAAGGCAATTATGCGAATCGCTCACTCGCCGATCGTGCTTAGCCTGATCACGTTGGTGATCGCGAGCTGCGGTGACGGCTCCGGCTTGATCGGCATCGCAACCGGAGGCGGTGGCGGCGGCGGTAGCCTTGCCGCGGCGGTCGCTTTCTTCGTTCAACCAAACTCAGCGACGGCCGGCCAAGCCATTTCGCCGCCGGTCGAGGTCGTCGCGAAGGATTCGTTGGGAAACACGGACAGCACTTTTACCGGGGCTGTCACCGTGTCACTCGCGTCCAATCCGGCAGGCGGCTCGCTGAGCGGGACTACAACCAGGCGCGCTGTGGCGGGCATCGCAAGCTTCGGTGATCTCGTGATCGATAAGCCCGGGACCTATACACTGAGCGCATCGACAAGCAGCGTGACCCCCGTCACCAGCAACGCATTCACGGTCACAACCGCAACCGGGCCTTGAGCGGGGCCACCCCGCCGCTACAGTCGGTACCCGACCAGCGTTCCTGACGCCGTCCGCAAGAACAGCATCCCCGCAATATCGTCAACCGCATACACGGGCTCGCGCTCTTTGCCGAGATCGACGCGAGCGCGCGGTTGCGCGCTGTCTTTGTCGATTTGTAAAAGGACGTTGCCGTCTCCGTCCGGTGACCGCGTCAACATGAATACGGAGCTCGGCACACTGAGCGATGCCTTGAAGCGCTTCGTGGCCATCGCGGCCGCTTGGTTGGAGTAGCCCTGCAGCTGTGCGCCTCCCTGCGTGTACGTGGTGGAGATCTGCCCCATGATGCGGCGTGCATTCGTGTCAGTCGCGGTGCGCGACGCTTGCGCGAAGGCGTCGCCGTACGAGGATGCAGCAGCGCCGTACAGCCCTGCTCTGATTGACTGGATTCGATAGAGGGCGCGGAGCAGACCTGGCAACCGTGGCGCGGGATGATAGACCTGCTGCTTGATCTGCCCGTCGCGGCCGAGCACCACGAGATTCTGCGCCGCGATCAGAACGATCCCGGAGGGCCGCAGCTCCATCGCCGTCGGATCTTCCCCACCCTCCAGCTTGATCTCGCCGCTCAGCGCGCGATAACTGCCGGCCTGCCGGTCAACGGCATACAGCTTGTGATCGCGGTTCGCGAACACGTAGAGCGTCGATCCCTCGGCTGCATGATGCAGTAAGTACCGGTCGGCTTTGTAATCGTCGGCGTTGAGCGGCTTTCCGCTTTCGATCGCGTCCTTCCACTTGGGCTCGCCGGTCGCGAGATCGATGACGTTGACTTCCGCATTCGTTGTTGCATCGGGACGCGAGATGTACAACAGCCCGGCGGGAGTCAGCTCGGCGTAGGCGAGCTGCCCTTTGATCTTTACGTCTTTCGGGAGCCGCACGGTCGCGGTAGCGACATCCAGGACGTTCACGAACGTCCGTGACTCCGCGTCCACCGCAAGAACCGCTGCGCCCCCGGTGATGAGCGCCTGCGTGACGGTACCGCGCATGCGCAACGGCTTCGGCGCGATGGTCGTTCCGTCCTCGTAGCGTGCGATGTTCAGTCCGGTCTGCACGATGCCGTTGACGATGCGGACGTTGCCGGTCGCCTCGTTCGCCGGCGGCGACTCGGGGAGGATGATGATCCCGTTCGGATGCTGCACGATGTCGTGCACCCATCCGTCGATGATCGCGGGTTTGGCCCACAGCGCCTGACCGTCGGCGAGCCGGTACGCCATCAGCCGGTCGTCGAAGCTCACGTAAATGCGGTCGCTCTTGTCGATGGATTGGTAGAGCCGGACATGTTTCGCGGGATTGCCGGCGCGCGCAGTCGGCAGGGTCGCGGACCAGCGGACGGTTCCGGTCTTTGCGTCGAGCGCGCGCAGTCCCATGAGCGTGTGGACGACGATCACCTCGGGTCCCGCCTGCAGCACCTCGAGTGTCGTGCCTCCCGACGCCATTCGCACCAGGCCTTGCATGAGCCCGCCCAGGCCGCCGCGCTTCGGTTCGGTCTGCTGAAAGAGGGACTCACTCACCCACCGCTGCGTGCCAGTGGCGAGATCGTACAGCGCGACGACCGGTGGGCCGCTCTGGCGCTGGCCGTGCACGAGCAGCGTGCCCGTCTGGGGCAGCGCTCGACGGGTGACCACCTTTGTCAGGTTCAGGCGCCGAGAGTCGAACAGGACGGTACCGGTGACTGGATCGAAGACGACCAGGAGTCCCGGGCGCGCCGCCTCCATGAGCAGCGACCCTTCCACCATCCGCACGCTGTCGGCCGGTAATCCACCGAGCTCGGGCTTCTGCCAGACGATCTGACCGCGCTCGATGTCGACTGCCGCGAGCGCACCGTCGGTCGACACGAGGAGCACGCCCGCTGGGGTGACCTGCTGCCAGCGAACCTCGCCGCTGAATCGTGCTGTCCATACCGGCGTCGCTCCGGCGGGGGGCGCCGCGGGTGTCTGGGCGGTAGGCGTCTGGACGAGAAGACTGGAAGCGAGCAGGAGGACCGGCAGTAACGGCATGGCGACCCCTCGTGAGAGAGGTCCCCCATATCCCCCCATGAGGGTGTTCAGCGCAAGTCCTGAGTGGGTGCCCGGCGCCTGAAGTGCATGTCGATCAGGCGTTGCGTCTCGATCCGCCTGGTGAACCGCCCGAAGCGATAGGTGGTGATAGCGATGAGCGAGTCCTGGAGAGGGATGCCCGGCGCGATGCTGTGAAAGCGCGTCCGCGCGGTGATCGTGTTCACCTCGGTCAGCGGTGAGCGCTCCGCGTGCGTGAGCGACGTTTCCGTGAAGCGCAATTCGTACGTGATCGAATCGAGGTACGCCGCGCCTGCGATATCCGCCGACCCAAGCCGCTCGGCCGGCTCGAAATCCACGCGCACCAGCGTCTCGCCCGCGATCGTGTCGCGCCCCGCGAGATGGAAGCAGTGAGTTTCGATAAAGGTCTTGTTCGCGAATTCTTGTAGTACGGTCGTATGCACCAGCAGATCGCTGTTCCAGGGTCCCCACCCCGGTGCGACCACGCGACCGACTTCGTACGGTCGTTCATCGGTGTTGCCGAGCGAGAGGATGTCGACCGTCTTGAGCGTGTCACCGCGGCGCGTGACGTCACGAAGGGTGCGCTCGATGCGAAAGCGAAACGGATACGAATCGGCGAACAGCTCGAAGCGGCGTGCGTTCTCCTGGAGTTGGTCGAAGACAGCCACCAGCGCTGAGTCATCGGGGGAATTGGGGCGGCCTGGTGCGGTACAGGGACCGTAACCGATCACCACCAGAGGAGGCAGCTGAACGACCAGCGCGTGCAACGCGATGCGAACCACGGGTGCGTCATCGCCACGCAGGGTGATCTGGGTGTCGACTGGCGAGAAGCCGATCTGTCGCACGCTCAGGACGTATGTGCTGTTTCCCAGATTTGAAAATGAGAACCGGCCCTGTCCGTCCGTGAAGATGCGAGCGTCTCCAGGAGACAGCATGACAACGCTGAACGGCAGTGGCTCGCCGGTTTGAGCAAGAACGACAGTGCCGCGGATTGATTGCGCGGCCACGGTTTGCAGCAGGAGGCCAGTTGCAGTGAGGGTCGAGAAGGTGCGGCCGAACATCGGAGATGCCCGAGGAGAGAGTCGAACTCTCACGGGGTTGCCGCCGCTCGAGCGGCTGTAGCGATGGCGCGCGCCCCCGCGGCGATCCCGGCGGCGTTCCAGTGAGTGTCGTCGCGCCAGAAGATCAGACTCCCCCCTCTGCGCGCCGCGGCATCTCGGGCGGCGGCACGGAGCGGTTCCAGCAGATCGACCACTGCGATGCCGCGCGCGCGCAGGCCAGCCTCGAGCGCGGCGAAATAGCGGGGCGTTTCCGCCGGGCCCGTGTCCGGCTCTGCGAGCAACGGCGCGTACACGCTGTACTTGTGTGGTGTGAGGACGACGAGCAGCCGCTGCCGCTGGAGCGCGAGCCGGTTCGAGAGCCACGTGAGGCGCCGCAGCACATCCTCGCTCGAGCGGCGTCGGTGATACGTCGCCCGCTCGTCCGCGAGGAACAGCAGCTCGGTCCCGCTTTGCAACCGGGTCCGGATCACGTGCCTCGCGGCGGCGTTCGGGAGCATGAGGTCATTCTGCAAGCGTCGATACAGCCGCGCCGCGAACACCTGCAGCGGTGAAACATCCAGGTGATCGCTCACCCAGGTCAACGCCCAGCACGTGTATCGCCCGTCCCACACGCCCAGGGTCACTCGGCAGCGCAGCTCGCGCGGGTGCGGCAGAGAGGCGATGATCGGCGGCGGGTCCGCGCTCTCCAGCAACTCGAAGATCACGAGGCCCCCCCCCTCCCGCATGCCCACCTGGGCGGCGAGCGTGCGCACCCGCGCCGGCGCCGGATCGCTGGGCGCGGCGTTGTACACCTCGCGCCCACCGGCGCGGCCGATCTGGACCGCCGGGCTCTCCCAGTCGCTCACCTCGGAGCCCGCCGAGAATGAGCTGCCGAACAGCATCGCCGAGACGCTACCGCGACTCGCGAGCTCCGGCCGGTTGTGATAGCCAAGGCTGTCCGTGGTGAAGACGACGCGGTGATATTCCCGCAAGTCGGGCTGATTGCCGAGGGCCGCCAGATTACCGTACACCCGCGGGCGGTCGTAGCGCGCGTTGGGGCGGAACGGCGTCTCGGCCCCGAACGTGCGCAACGCCTCCCACACGCGATAACTCACCCGGTCGAGCGGCAGCGCGCGGAGCCCGACGTCCGCCGCGAGCCAGGCGGCAAGCACGACCGGAACCAAGAACCCCGGTTGCCAGGAGGGGCGCAGCCGGTCTAGGCTCAAAACTGAAAATAGAGGAAAGGGGTCCGCTGTCCCGCGTACATCACCAACAGGGACACCGCGAACAGCGCGGCGAGCCCGACCCCCACCGCGCGAGGCCACTGGTGGCTCAACTGCCACGTGTTGCGTCCGGCATGGGCCACCACCGCCGCGACGCCGAGCACGAGCACGAGTCCGATCATTCCGGCGAGCGCCGGACCCGAGGTCCAGGAGAACATCCTCCCCAGCAGGCCGGAGGCCATGCGCCAGTCATTCGCGCGGAACGCTACCCAGCCGATGAGGACCAGGAAGAACATCCCAGCGCGCCGTAGCGCGGCGGGGAGTGCGTCCCAGGCCGGCCCCGCCAGCCGGTAGGCGACCAGCAACAGTCCGTGATAGCCACCCCACGCCACGAACGTCCAGCTCGCGCCGTGCCACAGGCCACCGAGCAGCATCGTGATCATGATGTTGCGATAGGTGCGCCACGCGCCTTCGCGACTGCCCCCCAGCGGCACATAGAGGTAGTCCCGCAGGCAAGTCGAGAGTGAGATGTGCCAGCGCCGCCAGAAGTCGGACGGGTCGGTGGCCTGATAGGGTGAATTGAAATTCTGGGGAATCCGGATCCCGAAGAGATGGCCCAGGCCCACGGCCATGTCGCTGTAACCCGAGAAATCGAAGTAGATCTGGTAGGCATAGCCGAGCATGCAGAGCCACGCGCCTGCGGTGGACAATTGTCCGTAGCCGGCCAGCGCGGGGTTGATGATCGCCGCGATGCTGTCGGCGATGATCACCTTCTTGATCATCCCGATCGTGAAGAACGACCACCCGATGTTCCAGGTGCGGCCGGGTTGGTGCTGGTCGATCTGCTCCAGATCCTGCTCGATCTGGCGGAACCGCACGATCGGGCCCGCGACGAGCTGGGAAAAAAGCGAGACGTAGCAGGAGAACTCGAAGAAATTCCGCGTCGGTGTGATGGTGCGTCGATAGGCGTCCACGATGTACGTGATGGTGTGGAACGTGTAGAACGAGATCCCCACCGGCAGGACGATCTCGGGGCCCGACAGGTGGAGCGGCAGGTGGAGCCAAGCGGCGACGCTATTCGCCGTATGGAGCCCAAAATTGGCGTACTTGAAGAATCCGAGCAGCGACAGGTCCACCGTGATCGGCGCGATGAGGCACAGCCGGCGCCAGCGCGGGTCGTCCCAACGGGCAAGGCCCAGACCGGCGAGGTAGGCGACGACCGTAGACGTCGCCATGAGGGCGCAGAAACGGTAATCCCAGGCGGCGTAGAACAGGTACCCGGTGAGCGTGAGCCAGACGTAGCGGTCGTCCTTGCGCTTGAGCCGCCAGAACACCAGGTAGGTGACCGGCAGAAACGCGAACAAGAACGGCGGGCTGTTGAACAGCATCGCGCTAGTCGGATCGAATGGCGGTGAGGATCAGCGGGATGCGGTCGACATGGAAAGATGCCCGAGGAGAGAGTCGAACTCTCATGGGGTTGCCCCCGACGGATTTTGAGTCCGTTGCGTCTGCCATTCCGCCACTCGGGCGCGGGCGGAAATATACGCCGGAAAAGCGAAAGGACGGAACGCAGGGGGTGCGCTCCGTCCTTTCCCTAACCGCTCCCCTTTCTAGATTCCGCGGCGTCGCCCTCCGCCTCGCAAGCCAGGGCGCATCACTGGTCCTCTGCCCAAGCCGCCACGCTCGCGCCGCGCCGCGCGCATCTCGTTCACCCGCTGCATGAACCGCTCGCGCATCTGTTGATAGCGGGCCCGTTGCACCGGATTGAGATACACGCCCATCTCCCGATCCTCGTCCCGCTCGATCTTGACCATCTGCTCCCGGCCGGCGCGCATGCCATCCATGAGCTTGCGAACGGAGTCGGCATTGGCCGCCACCCCCGGCTGCATCTGATCGTCGAGAGCTCGGCGCCGCTCGAACTGCTGTCGGATGAGATCACGCCGGAGCGCGCCGAACCGTTCCTGGCTGGCGCGTAGCTTGGTCGCCTGATCGGCCGTCAGCTTCAACTCGTCCTGCACTCGGTCACTGAAGCGCTGCTCGATCTGCGCGCGCAGCCGCCCGGCTTCCCCCGTGTCACCCGGCTGTTGCGCTCCGAAGGCCGGGGCGGCTACGACGCCAAGCGTCAAAAGCCAGAGCCTCTTCATCTATCATCCCTCCAAAGAGCGCAGCACGCGTTTGAGCTGCTGCTCATCGAGTTCACGCAAATCTCCACTCCCCTCCGGCAACGCCGTACCGGTGGCACCAACCATCTCATCGAAACGATCCAAGACGTCGCGCAACTGATCGGTCGACAAACCGCTCAAATCATCGGCGACAAAGTGCGCCGCGTGCCCGCTCGTCGCTTTGACCGGCCACATCTGGTGCAGCGCGAACCCGCCGCCCAACCCAATCACCAATGCGGCCGCGATCCTGACCCACTGAATGTGAATCCAGGCGAAGCGTTGAGCCGGCTGCTCGCGCAGCCGCTCCATGACCTTTCGCGCGGTGGCCTCGACGTCCAGGCGATCCGCAGGCCCGGTACCCAGTCGCTTCGCAGCCGCAATCATGGCATCCTCGTTCATTTGACCGTCTCCTTCAATCGCCGCACCGCATGGTGGTAATGCACCCGGGCTGCCCCGGGCGTCGTCGCCAACGCTGCCGCGATTTCTTCGTATTCGAGTCCCTGCTGCGCCCGCAACAAGAACACTTCACGCTGCAGCCGTGGCAGCGCCTTCAACCCCGCCATCAATCTCGCTTCCGCCTCACTCGCTTCCGCGAGTTCATGCGGATCTCCCGTTCCGTCGCGGACCATTTCGTCCAACGGAATGACGGCCCGTCGCTTCATGTGACGTCCGAAATCCTTGAGGACGTTTCCGCCGATCGTCATCAGCCAGGTGCGGAACTGACATTGGCCGCGGAACCGGTCCACACTGCGGAACGCGCGGATCAACGTCTCCTGCACCAGGTCGTCCAACTCACTCTCCGGCGCGCCCGCCCCTGCGAGAAAACGCGCCAACGCGCGAGCGTGGCGCCTGACCAGCTCGGCCGCCGCCTGTTCATCCCCCGCCTGCCACGCAGCAATGAGCGCGGCGTCGGGGGTCGTCTCGGTGCGCGGCAGAGGTTGTGCCATGAGCTCCGATGCTCGGTGGACGTGGGAAGCGACGGAATATTAAGGGCCTTGTGATCACGGAGACGCGGGGATAGCTTGTGAATTCGAACAATCGTTCGAAATCATGCGACCCTACGATGAGCGTCTAGACCACCTGCTCGCCCGTGCCGCACGGGTCTTCGCAGACAAAGGCTATCACCCCACCACCATGCGCGACCTGTCCGCCGCCAGTGGCATGTCGCTCGCGGGGATGTACTACTACGTCCGCGGCAAGGAAGATCTGCTCGCGCTCATTCAGGAACGGTGTTTCACGCAGGTACTCGACGGCGCGCGCCGGGCCATCGCGAAGGCGAACGATCCGCACGAACGGCTCCAGGCGTTCATCCGTCATCACGTGGCGTTCTTCGCGCACCATATGGCGGAGATGAAGGTGTTGTCGCACGAGGCATCGCCGCGCGGGGTGCTCGCGATCAAGCGGCGCTACGTCGATCTGCTGGAGTCCATTCTCAAAGACGCGGCACCGGAGCAGACGCGCGCCGATCGCAGCGCCGCGACGTACATCCTGTTCGGCATGATGAACTGGATCTACAACTGGTACGATCCCGGCGGCGAAATCGATCCCGGCCGGTTAGCCGATCTCATGACGAGCATTTTCCTCGGCGGCTTCGTCGAGGCCTATCCGGAGGCTAAGTAATCATGGCGACGATGACTGAACCGCAGGTCAAGACACTGGTGCAGTACCGGACGGAAGATGGTCTCGCGATCATCGAGCTCGACGATCCCCCGGCGAATACCTACACCTACGACATGATGCGCCAGCTCGACGAAGCGATCCTGCGGGCGCGCTTCGACGACGCGGTCCACGTGATGGTGCTGCGCGGCCATGGCGACAAATTCTTCTCGGCCGGCGCCAACATCGGCATGCTCAACAAGGTCACGCCGCGGTTCAAGTATTTCTTCTGTCTCCACGCCAACGAGACGCTGAACCGCCTCGAGCAGACGCCCAAGCTCACGATCGCCGCGCTGAACGGACACACCGTGGGCGGCGGACTCGAAATCGCGATGGCGTGCGATCTCCGGCTCGCGAAGGAAAATGCCGGCAAGATCGGTCTACCCGAGGTGAACCTCGGCGTCTTGCCGGGCACCGGCGGGACGCAGCGCCTGGCGCGCATCGTCGGCAAGCCGCTGGCGATCGAGCTCATGGTGAAGGGCGAGCTGTTCTCGTTCGACAGGGCCAAGGAAATCGGGCTCGTGAACGACGTGCTCGACGCCAAAGACTTCTGGGAGCAGGTCCTCCTGTATGCCAAGCAGTTCTGCCCGCCGCACAAGGCCTCGAAAGCCGTCGGCCTGATCAAGCGCTCGGTGCAATCAGGCGCCGAGGTGCCCTTCGAGTCCGGCCTGGCGATCGAGCGCGAATTGCAGCAGCAGCTGTTCCAGAGCGACGACGCGAAGGAAGGCATCGCGGCCAACCAGGAAAAGCGCATGGCGGAGTTCAAGGGAAAGTGAAGACCGACCTCTTCATTAATAACGAGTGGCGACCGGCCACCTCGGGGAAACGCTTCCCCGTCGTGAACCCCGCGACCGAAGAGGTGCTGGCCGACGTCGCCGCGGGGGATGCGGCGGACGTCGACAATGCGGTGCGCGCGGCGAAAGCCTGCTTCGAGTCCGCCGGCTGGCGCGACGTGTCGGCCAGAAAGCGCGGCCGGCTACTGTTCAAGGCCGCCGATTTGCTCGAGGCCCGGCTCGACGAGGTCGCGCGGCTCGAGACCGCGCAGAACGGCAAGACGCTGTTCGAGTCGAAAATCGAAATCGGAATGGCAGCCAACACACTGCGCTACTACGCGGGGTGGGCGGACAAGATCGTCGGCGACACGCTACCCGTCGAAGGGCCGTTCTTCACGTACACGATTCGCGAGCCGATCGGCGTCGTGGGCGCCATCGTCCCGTGGAATTTCCCGCTCAACATCGCGAGCTGGAAGTTCGCGCCGGCCCTGGCCGCGGGCTGTACCGTCGTCTTAAAGCCCGCCTCCGAAACGCCGCTCACCGCCCTGCTCTTCGCCGAGATCGCACTCGAGGCGGGCCTGCCGGCCGGTGCATTCAATGTGATCACGGGCGGAGGCTCGACCGCCGGCGCGGCGCTCGTGCGGCATCCCGATGTCGATAAGATCTCGTTTACCGGTTCGACCGAGGTCGGCCGGCAGATCATGAAGATGGCGTCCGAGACCAACAAGCGCGTGACGCTCGAGCTCGGTGGCAAGAGTCCCAACATCATCTTCGCGGACGCCGATTTGAAAGCTGCCGTGCGCGGAGCGCAGACCGGGATTTTCTACGGCAAGGGCGAGGTCTGCGCGGCCGGATCGCGACTGCTCGTCGAGAAAGCCGTGCACGAGCAAGTCGTCGAGCAGCTCGCCGAGGGCGCGAGGAAGCTGACGCCTGGTGACCCGCTCGATAAGAACACGCGGATGGGAGCCCTAGTCTCGAAAAAGCAGCAGGAGACCGTGCTCTCCTACATCAAGAAAGGCGTGGACGAGGGCGCCAAACTCGTAGCGGGCGGCAGAGCGGCAAAACCCAACGGCAAGGGTTATTACGTCGAAGCAACCGTGTTCGACGCCGTGCAACCCGACATGACGATTGCGCGCGAGGAAATCTTCGGACCAGTGCTCGCGGTCCTCACGTTCGACGATTTCGAGCAGGGCGTGAAGCTCGCCAATCAGACGATTTACGGTTTGGCTGCCGGCATCTGGACGAAGGATCTCCAGAAGGCGCATCGCGCCGCGAAGGCCATCCGCGCCGGTACGGTGTGGATCAACTCCTATAACTCGTATGACTCCGGCGCGCCGTTCGGTGGGTTTAAAGCATCGGGATTTGGCCGAGACCTCGGACGCGAGGCGCTCGACGGGTACCTCGAAACCAAGACGGTGTGGGTGGGATTGTGACCGACGCGTTCATCGGCGTTGCGTTGCGCACACCCGTGGGCAAGCACGGTGGTTCGTTAGCCAACGTGCGGCCCGACGATCTCGCCGCGATTCCCATCAAAGCCGTTGTCGAGCGCTCCGGCGTCGATCCCCGGTCAATCGATGACGTGATTCTCGGCTGTGCCAATCAGGCGGGCGAGGACAACCGGAACGTCGCCCGCATGGCCTTATTGCTCGCGGGTCTCCCGGTCGAAGTGCCAGGTCAAACCGTGAACCGGTTGTGTGGGTCCGGGCTACAGGCGGTCGCGAGCGCCGCGCAGGCGATCAAGGCGGGCGAGGGCGAGACGTTCGTCGCCGGCGGCGTCGAGAGCATGACGCGCGCGCCGTACGTGATGCTCAAGCCGTCCGAGCCGTTCAGTCGCAAGACGCCCGAGGTCGCTGATACGACGGTCGGTTGGCGGTTTGTGAATCCGCGGATGAAGCAGGAATGGACGATCTCGCTGGGAGAAACCGCTGAGGTCGTCGCGAGTCGCTATGGGATTGCGCGCGCCGAGCAGGATGCGTTCGCGGTGGAAAGCCAGCAGCGCGCGGAGCGGGCGCTCAAGCAGTGCGTGTTCACGAACGAACTCGTGCCGGTGACGCTTCCCGACGGATCGACGTTCGCGAAGGACGAATACCCGCGCGCCGGCACGACGCTCGAAGCGGTCGCCAAGCTCAAGCCGGCGTTCAGGAAGGACGGGACAGTGACGGCGGCGAGCTCCAGCGGGATCAATGACGGCGCCGCTGCTCTCCTGGTCACGGGAACCGCAAACCAGCCACTCGCTCGCATTGTTGCGACAGCTGTCGCTGGCGTGGATCCAAGCTGTATGGGCCTCGGGCCGATTCCGGCGACCAAGAAAGCCCTCAAACGCGCCGGCCTCACAATCGATCAAATCGATCTCGTCGAGCTCAATGAAGCGTTTGCCGCGCAGGCGATTGCCTGCATCCGCGAGCTGAAGCTCGACCCCGCGAAGGTCAACATCTACGGCGGCGGCATCGCGCTCGGTCATCCGCTGGGTTGCACCGGCGCAAAGCTTTTGACGACGTTGGTTCACGCCTTGCATCGCACGAAGTCTTCTTACGGTTTAGTCAGCATGTGCATCGGCGTCGGCCAAGGGATCGCGATGATCGTGGAGCGCGTCTGATGGCAGCCTACGAGCGAGTGCTAGTCGAGATCAAAGGCCACGTCGGGACCGTCACGCTCAATCGGCCGGAGAAGCTCAATGCCTTTGATCCCGAGGCGTGCGACGATCTGGTCGAGGCGTTGCGCATGCTCTCTGGCGCTGACGCGGTGCGTGTGATCGTCATAACCGGCGCCGGGCGGGCATTCTGCGCGGGAGCGGATCTCGGCGTGCTCGGGTCGCGCGGAGAAGAGCTGGTGCGCGCCGGCAAAGAGATCGCGCTGACGATCCGCAACGCGCCGAAACCGGTGCTCGCGGCGGTCAACGGACCGGCGGCCGGCGGCGGGGCGAACCTGGCGCTCGCCTGTGACTACCGCCTCGCGTCCGATCAAGCTTCGATCGGCCAGGTATTTCACAAACTGGGCATCGGCCCGGATTGGGGCGGCAGCTATTTCCTGCCCCGCCTCACCGGCATCTCCAAGGCGCTCGAGCTGGTCTGGAGCGCGCGCATGGTCCCCGCGGCCGAGGCGTTGGCGCTCGGACTCTTCGATCGGGTGGTCGCGCAGGCGGCACTCGCCGCGGAGACGATGAGTCTCGCCGAGCGATGGGCAGCGATGGCCCCGCTGGCCGTGCGGAAGACAAAAGAGGCGCTGTACCGCTCCGAGCACTCCACGCTCGAGCAGATGCTCGACGTCGAAATCGCCGATCAACAGACACTGTTCGCTACACCAGAGGCCCGTCAACTGATAAGGAACCGCTGATGGTCCGCAAACTCCACAACTTCGACGACTGGATCGACTACTTCAAATACTGGCAGGACTCGATCGGTCTGCCGCAGGGCGCGATTCGCGCCTTCAAGTTCGAGGCGAAGTTCGGCGACCCCGAAGTGCCCCACATCGAGTTCGGGCATTTCAAGGGCCAGCGAAAATGGCCGACGATCATGCACATCCCCGATCAGCGCATTCGCGACGCCCTGCTCAATCTGATCGTCTATCAGGGTGATACCGAATTCGCGTCCGTCGAGCAGCAGCGCAACCTGCTCCAGCACGCGCCGTCGGACTACGACCTGTTGTCGCTGCAGCGCGTGATGACCGAGGAGATGCGGCATGGGTGGCAGATGTCCTATCTGCTGTGCTCGCACTTCGGCGATGAAGGCAAGCGCGAAGCGGCCAAGCTGCTCGAGCGACGCGCCGATGAGGGTGAGCGCCTGCTCGGCTCGTTCAACGAGATCGTCGACAACTGGCTCGACTTCTTCACCTACACGCAGTTCATCGATCGCGACGGCAAGTTCCAGCTCAAGATGCTGTCGGTCTCGGCATTCGATCCGCTGTCCCGTTCGATGGGGCCGATGCTGAAGGAGGAGTCGTATCATCTCGGCACCGGCAACAACGGGCTGCTCCGTATCGTGAAGGCGGGCAAGATGCCGGCTGAGGTCATCCAACGCTTCTTCTATAAGTGGATTCCGACGGCGTTCGACCTGTTCGGCACGGACAACTCATCGTCCGCCCACTGGGCCTATGTCTGGGGTCTCAAAGGCCGCTACGACGAGCGCGAAAGCGGGGGGAACGGCGAGCCCGACAAGAGCAAGCTCAATGAACTGGCGCGCAATCTCTATCGTCAAGAAATCGTGAAGCTCGTCGAGCGGCTCAACATTTTCGTTCCCGAACGCGACCGGCAGCTCAACGTTCCTGATCTCAAATTCAATCGGCGCATCGGGATGTATGCGCATCAGCATTTCACGGTCGAGGGGGAGCCGATCGACGCGGCGAAGTATCCCGCGTACCTGGAATCGGTGCTGCCGCGTCCGGAAGACGTGGCCATCGTGCACGACATCGAGAGAGAGCCGGACTGGATCGAACCGAAGAAGGCCGACAGCCTGCAGCAGTGAACACGTCCCCGCTCGTCATCGCCCATCGCGGGGCGTCGAGCGTCGAGCTCGAGAATTCCCTTGCCGCCTTTCGTGCGGCGGGTCCGTTAGGCGCTGACGGGATCGAGCTGGACGTGCACAACACGCTCGACGGCGAGCTCATCGTGCATCACGATCCCTCGGTGCTCGGCCTGCCGATCGCCCAGGCGCGGGCTCGCGATCTCGCGATGCTGCATCTCGCGAACGGCGAGCCAATCCCTACGTTGGCGCAGGCGCTCGACGCCATCGGGCCGCGCCTCAAGGTATTCGTCGAGATAAAAGTCCTCGATCCGCGCTGGGACGATCGTCTCCTGGAGACGCTCGATCGCGGTCCGAATCCCAAGGGATACGCCATTCACAGCTTCGCTGTTCAGGTCGTCCGCCGGTTCGGCGAGAAGCGGCCGGACCTGCCACGCGGCATCCTGTCCGACGTCGAGACGCGCAATCCCAAGCAGACACTCGAGGATGCGCGCGCCCGAACGCTGTGGCAGGAGCGCAAGACGCTGGACGAGAAACTCGTCCGCACGGTCCACGATCTCGGTGCCCAGATCATTGCCTGGACAGTGGACAGCCCGTCCGACGTGGAGCGATTCGTGCGCATGGGTGTCGACGGGATTTGCACGAATCATCCTGAGCGCGGGCGCAGGATCGTGGACGCCTCCCGAGCCGCATGAAGTCCCCCGTCGTTGCCGTGATCGGCGCGGGCACGATGGGTCACGGCATCGCGTATGTGGCCGCGCTCTCGGGTTGCGAAGTCCGTCTCACCGATGACCGTGCCGATGCTTTACCGCAAGCAAGAGCCAAAATCGAGGATCTGCTCGCCGGCGGTGTCAAACGCGGCAAACTGACTGAGTCAGACGCGGCGGCGGTGCGGCAGAGATTGCAGACCGAGACGACCATCGGGAGCGCGATCGCCGACGCCGATGTCGTCATCGAGGCCATCGTTGAGGACCTCGCGATCAAGCAACGACTGTTTGCCGAGATCGAGCGTGCCGCGCCGGCCACTGCGCTGCTCGCGACCAACACATCCTCGCTGTCGATCGCACAGATCGCGGCCACGATGAAGCAGCCCGGCCGGTTGATCGGGATGCATTTCTTCAACCCGGTGCACGTGATGAAGCTCGTCGAGGTTGTCACCCACGGGCGGGAGAGATCCGGCGGCGCCGCTGCCGAGCGAGCCGTGGAGTTCGCGCGCCGGCTCGGCAAGGAACCGATCGTCGTACGCGATTCGCCGGGATTCGCGTCCAGCCGCCTCGGTGTCGTGCTTGGTTTGGAAGCGATGCGCATGCTCGAACAGGGCGTCGCCAGCGCGGAAGACATCGACAAGGCGATGGAGCTCGGCTACAACCATCCGATGGGACCGTTGAAGCTCACCGACCAGGTCGGTCTCGACGTGCGACTCGCCATCGCGGAGTACCTCCACGCCACGCTCGGCAAGCCGCACTACGAACCGCCCAAGATCCTGCGCGAGAAGGTGAAGAAGGGAGAGTTGGGCAGGAAGACGGGAAAGGGGTTCTACACCTGGAGCGACTGAGTCGCATCACCGACGTTCACATTCACATCCAGCCATGGCGCGACCTCAAACCCCAAGTCCAGGAGGCGATGCGCAGGGGGAAGGAATCCCATTGGGATTTCCTACTGTCCCTCATGGACGATCCCGGCGCGCTCCTCGCCGTCATGGATCGCGCGGGCGTGTGGCGCGTGGGACTCGTCAACTATCCGAGTCCCGACGTCATGGGGTTCGACGATTCCACGAACACATTCGCCGCGAAGTACGCCCAGGCGAATCCCGAACGGCTGATCGCGTACGGCGGCGTGCATGCCCGCTACACCCGAGATCCCGCCGGTGACGTCGACCGGTTGATCGATCAGGGGATTCGGCTATTGAAGATTCACCCGCCCCATCAACGCTTCGCTGCCAATGCCTACACGGACGGGTTGGAGGCGCTCGGCAAGATCTACCGCCGTTGTGAAGAGCGAGGACTGCCGGTCATGGTGCACACGGGTACCTCGATTTTTCCCGGGGCGCGCTCCAAGTACGGCAATCCGATGGAGCTCGATGACGTCGCGATCGATTTCCCCGATTTGCAATTGGTGATGGCGCACGGCGGGCGGCCGCTCTACATGGAGGAAGCCTTTTTCATCCTGCGACGTCATGGCCAGGTCAGGCTCGACGTCTCGGGCATTCCGCCGTCCAGGCTGCTGGAGTACTTTCCCCGCCTAACGGAGATCGCGGACCGCGTGCTGTGGGGCACCGACTGGCCCAGCCCGGGGGTCAAGGATCTGCGGCAAAACATCGATCAATTCCTGGCCCTGCCCCTGTCGGATACGCAGCGTCGGGCCATCCTCGAAACCAACGCGCTCGCGCTTTTTCCCGGAGTTTGAGCCCCGAATGAGACCACTCTGGCTAGTGGCGACCCTGATTCCAGGCGTGCTGTCGGCGCAAGCGGGTCGTGTCGCCTTCGAGCAGTTCACGCTGCCGAACGGCCTCCACGTCATCTACTCCGAAGATCATTCGGACCCGATCGTGACCGTCGATGTGTGGTACGAAGTGGGCTCCCGCAACGAGCGCCCCGGCCACTCCGGGTTCGCGCACCTCTTCGAGCACATGATGTTCGAGGGATCGGCGCACGTGAAGAAGTCGGAACACGATCAGCTGATCGAACGCGCGGGCGGTGATTTCAACGGCAGCACGGCGGAAGACCGGACCAATTTCTACGAGACTGTGCCGTCGAATCGGCTCAACCTCGCGCTCTGGCTCGAGGCGGATCGGATGCGGTCACTGGCGATCAGCGAAGCGAATTTCGAGAATCAGCGACAGGCCGTGAAGGAAGAGCGGCGCCTGCGGGTCGACAATCAGCCGTATCAGGGCGCGTTCACCGACGGCCTCACGTGGCCGTTCGACAGCAGCACCTGTTTCCCCTACGCACATACCGTCATCGGCTCGATGGCGGATCTCGATGCGGCGAAGCTCGCCGACGTGAAAGCGTTCTTCGACACGTATTACGCGCCGAACAATGCGACGCTGGTCGTGGTCGGCGATTTCAGTCCTGCTCAGCTCCGCAGCCTCGTGAATCAGTACTTCGCCAGCGTGCCCAGCCATGCGGCGCCGGAGCTGCCGCACTGCGAGATGCCGGCCACAACCACGTCCCGCCGTCGCGAAGTCCATGACGCCCAGGCCAATCTCGATGCGGTCATCAGGCTCTACCGTGTCCCCGAGCACCGGCACGCCGACACCCCGGCGCTCGAGGTGCTCAACGTCATCCTCGGCTCAGGCGAGAGCTCGCGACTCAATGTCGCCGTCGTACGACGCGAAAAGGCCGCCGTCGCCGCCGGCGCGCTCCTGAATCCGTTCGGCTCGCGCAACGGGCCAGGCATCTGGGCGGCCTACGCGATCGTGAATCAGGGAGTCTCCGCGGACAAACTGGACAGCCTCATCAGCCTGCAGCTCGACAGCATCCGCGCGAATGGGATCACGGCCGACGAGTTGGCGAAAGCAAAGAACATTATCCGCTCCGGAATGATCGCCTCCCGGGAGACGACCTTCGGAAAGGCGGAAGAGCTCCACCATTACCGCACGTTTCACAACTCCCTCGACGAAATCAACACCGATCTCGATCGCATCGTGGCCGTCACGAGCGACGACGTAAAGCGCGTCGCCACCACCTATCTCGCGCCCAATAACCTCACACTGGTGATCGTCCATGCGGGTCCCGGTCCGACGTCGGGAGGTGGGCAATGAACCGGCGCAACGTTGGAAAGATGGAACGATGGAAAGTCTTACTGGCAGCCCTTTCCATCATTCCAACTTTCTCACTTTCCGCCCAGGAGCCTTTCCCCACCCGTCCACCCGCGCCCGCCCGGCTGCGGCCCGTGCAGTTTCCGCCGTTCCACGATATCGCTCTGCCGAATGGGATGACGCTGCTGCTCGTCGAGAATCACGAGCAGCCGTCGTTGACGGTCAGCCTGAGTTTCCGGGCCGGCACAGCGTACGATCCCGCGGGCAAAGAGGGACTGTCGGACATCGTTGCTGAGCTGCTCACCAAAGGGACGCCAACCCGCGACGCCGAGCAGATCGCGGCGGCGATCGAGGGTGTGGGCGGTAGCCTGAGCGCGAGCTCTGGTGCTGACTTCCTTACTATTTCCACGGATGTCCTCAGTGACCACGCCGACCTCGCGTTCGCGCTCCTCGGCGACGCCGCCCGCCGCGCGACGTTTCCCGATAAGGAATTGGAGCTCGCCCGCACCAGGGCGTTATCCAGTCTCGAGGTGGAGCTGTCACAACCCGAAGCCGTCGTCTCGCGCGCATTCCAGAAAGAGCTCTACGGCCGCCACCCCTACGGGCGTGCGACCAGCGCCACGTCCTTCAAGGCGATCACGCGCGACGACGTCGTGAAGTTTGCCGGACAACGGCTGCGGCCGGCCGGCGCACTCCTGGTCGTCGCCGGGGACATCACGTTGCCGCGGGCGCGCGAACTCGCCGACAGCGCGTTCGGGACCTGGCGAGGCACGCCACCCGCGACGCCGGCGCAACCCCGCGTGCCGACGAAGAAGGGCACCGATATCCTGCTCGTCGACCGTCCCGGCTCGGCGCAGGCGAACATCGTGATGGGGAACACGACCTTCCCGCCGACGGACACGGGCTACTATGCCGCGCGCATCGCGTCCCACGTGCTCGGCGGCGGAACGGACTCGCGGCTGTTCCTCATCCTGCGCGAGCAGAAAAGTTGGACCTACGGCGCCTACGCGGCGCTACGCCGGAACCGCGGCATCGGGAATTGGGAGGCGACGTTCCAGGGACGCACGGAGGTGACTGACAGCGCGCTGGCGGAGATGCTGCATCAGATTGATCGGATCCGCACGCAGATCATTCCGGACAGCGAGCTGAATGCAGCAAAAGGATTCCTGGTCGGCTCGTTCCCCCTCACGATCGAAACGCCGCGACAGATCGCCGCGGTCGTGACGACCGCGCGACTCTTGGGGCTTCCCCCCGATTATCTGCAGCGTTACCGGCAACGCCTCGCCGCCGTGCGCGGCACGCGCGCGCGCGCAGCCGCGCAGCGTGCGTTCCACCGTGACGCGCTCACCGTCGTCGTGGTTGGCGACGCCAAGTCGCTCTACGACAAACTCAAGGCGATCGCTCCGGTACGGCTCGTCGACGTCTTCGGGAATCCAGAGGATGCCGCTCAGCTCAACCCGGCTGTCTCCCTGGCGCCGGTTGTGTTCGATCGCAACCAGATCGTGGCGCGCAGCGACAGCTTCCAGGCGCTCGTCCAGGGCAACGCGTTCGGATCGCGGGTCGCCAAGGTCGACGTCACGCCGGATTCGATAGTGTACACGCAGGTCACGAGCATCGGCGCCGGCTTGCAGCAACGGTCGACCGTCGTTTTGAACGCGGACCTTTCAATGCGGCGCAGCGATCAGACGTCAACTATCCAGACTCAGCAGATGGAGACCCATCTCGCGTATGCGAATGGCCGCGTGAAAGGCACATCGATGTCCCCGCAGCAGAATGGCACACCGAAGTCCGTTAGCGTCGACACGACGGTGGCGGCGGCGACGATCGACGACAATGCACTGAGTGTCTTTTTGCCCGCACTCCCGCTCGAGACGGGCAAGATGTTCAACTTGAGTGTGTTCTCGTCGGGAGACGGAGCGACCAAATCGGTCAGCGTAAAGGTCGGCGCGATCGAGAACGTCGCGGTGTCGGCGGGCACGTTCCCGGCGTATCGGTTGGAGCTGTCCGGCATGCAGCTCCCGATTGTCATGCACGTGACCCAGCAGGCGCCGCGGCGCGTCGTGCGCATCGCGCCGACGGGCGCCCCGTTGATCTTTGAACTCGTGAAATAGGAGATTAGGCATGCGACATCTGTTCGTCGCGTTGAGTGGCATCGTCCTTGTCGCCGGATGCGCGTCTGGTGGGGCGCGGTCAACGGCCGCAGCGGCTCCGAGTCTGGTTCCGCCAGCAGCGCCCGTTGCCGCAGCTCAGGACACGACCCGCGAGGGCGGCGTGGGGTCTCAGTACCCCTCCACTTATCGCCGGCATCCGAATCCGCCGGTATTGATCCGCAACGCCACGATCATGACGGCTGCCGGCCAGGAGATTCAGGGCGGCTCGATCCGCGCAGGTGCAGGCGCCAACCGACGCGGTCGTCGTCGATGGAACAGGCAAGTGGGTGACGCCCGGCGTGATCGACGTGCACTCGCACCTCGGCGTCTACGCCGCACCGGGCACGTTCGCCGAGTCGGACGGCAACGAAGCAACGCAGCCGGTGACTGCCGAGGTCTGGGCCGAGCATTCGTTCTGGCCGCAGGATCCGCAGATCCCGCTCGCCATCGCCGGGGGTGTGACGACGATCCAAGCGCTCCCCGGCTCGGCAAATCTCATCGGCGGCCGCAGCGCGATCCTGAAGCTGATTCCGGCTCGCTCAGTGCAGGACATGAAATTTCCGGGCGCGCACTACGGCCTGAAAATGGCGTGCGGCGAGAATCCCAAACGTACGTACGGGCAACGCGGGGGTCCGTCGACGCGCATGGGCAACATGGCCGGCTACCGGAACGCATTCATCGCTGCACAGTCATACCGCCAAAAATGGGATAAATGGAATAAGGATCATCAAGGCGATCCACCGGAGCGCAGTCTCCGCAACGAAACGCTCGCGGAGGTGCTGCGCGGCAACATCTACGTCCAGAATCACTGCTATCGCGCGGACGAGATGATACAAATGCTCGATCTCGGTCACGAATTCGGATTCAAGATCCGCGCCTTTCACCACGCCGTTGAGGCCTACAAGATCGCCGACGTCCTGGCGCGAGAGGGGACGGCCTCGGCGGTGTGGGCCGATTGGTGGGGCTTCAAGGAAGAAGCGATGGATGGGATTCACGAAAACGCTGCGCTGCTCCAGCAAGCGGGGGCGCGCGCGGACATTCACTCCGACGACCCCGGAGGCATTCAACGGCTGAATCAGGAGGCGGCGAAGGCGATGTACTACGGTCGTCGCGCCGGCATCCCGGTGACCCGCGATCAGACGCTCCGCTGGTTCACGGCCAATGCCGCCTGGGTCCTCGGCATCGATTCCATCGTCGGAACGCTCGAGCCCGGCAAGATGGCCGACGTCGTCCTCTGGTCGGCAGATCCATTGTCCGTGTACGCGCAGGCAGTACAGGTCTATAACGACGGCTGGCTCGTGTACGATCGTAACGATCCCGCGCATCAGCCGAAAACCGACTTCAGCTTGGGGCAACCATGATCGCGTTCCTGCTCGCCCAGACCATCGCGATCACCGGGGGCACGGTGTACCCGGTCTCGGGACCGAAGATCGAGAATGCCACGGTGCTGATTCGCGACGGCAGAATCGCCGCTGTCGGAACCAACGTTGTCGTGCCGGCGGGCGCGACTCGCGTTGACGCCTCCGGCAAATGGCTCACGCCGGGGCTGATCGATGGCGCGGGGGTGATGGGACTGCGGGAGATCGGAGCGGTACAAGGCACCAACGAGTACACGGAGCGCGGCAACGACATCGCGGCGGCGTTCAATGTCCTCGAGGGCATCAACCCCGGATCGACGCTCATCGCTGTGAACCGGATGGAAGGTGTCACAACCACGCTGGCCGTTCCTGGATTGCTGGGTGTCCCGCCGAGCGGCGGTTTGATCTGGGGCCAGGCGGCACTCATCGATCTCGACGGCGCCACGATCGAAGCGATGCGGATCAAATCGCCGGCGGCGATGGTCGCCAACTTGAGCGAGGCGGCGAAGGACGCGGGCGGCGGCTCCCGCGCCGCCGTGGCCCAGCGCCTGCGCCGGCTGCTCAACGACGCGCGCGAGTACGCCACCCGGCGCGCCGATTACCGCCGTCGCCAGATCCAGGATCTCAGCGCCAGCGCCGCGGATCTCGAAGCGTTGCAACCGGTGCTGCGTGGGGAGCTGCCGCTGGTGGTGGTTGCGAATCGCCGCAGCGACATCGAGACCGCGCTGCGGATCGGGCGCGAGTACAAACTGCACCTCATTCTCGGCGGAGCCGCGGAAGGCTGGATGATTCCGAATGAGATCGCCGCTGCCGGCGTCCCCGTGCTCGTCGAACCGCTCGACAACATTCCGAGCTACGACGCGCTCGGCATTCGCTACGAGAACGCGGCCTTGCTCAGCAAGGGCGGCGTCAAGGTCGCCCTCATGGAAACGGCGACCGAGAACACGCGCGACTTGCGCCAGCAGGCGGGGAATGCGGTGGCCAACGGTATGACGTGGGACCAGGCGCTGCGTGCGGTGACTCTCACGCCGGCCGAGATTTTTGGTGTGGCGGATCGATACGGATCGATCGAGGCCGGCAAGGTGGCGAATCTGGTCTTGTGGAGCGGCGACCCCTTCGAATTCTCGACGGGGGTCGAACACGTTTTCATTCGTGGGAAGGATATTCCGCTGCGGAGTCGACAAACCGAACTACTGGAGCGATACCGCACGCTACCGCCCAAGTACTAAAACAACGAGGCCGCCTTAGTTCTTGGCGGCCTCGATCGCTACCGGGTAAACGCTGACCTGCATTCGCTTCTTGTTCTTGTGCTCGAATTTCACCTGACCATCGACAGTCGTGAACAA